>Ga0233377_1000023_pt1 | contig 142702 bp, 123 predicted proteins | sample ElkDunMinimDraft_6_FD_191540 | JGI IMG/M metagenome (GOLD analysis project Ga0233377, IMG submission 191540) | Fecal eukaryotic communites from dung pellets of Tule Elk in California, USA - Elk Dung E36 | ecosystem: Host-associated > Mammals > Digestive system > Large intestine > Fecal...
ATCCACGTCCATCTACAATTGTAAATGGGTTTCCGTTAGGATCTTCTACTGAGAACGTAAATTTTCCATTTGGTCGTTTCACTAAAGGTTGAACGATCTTAGCACCATTCTGTACGAAATATTCATAGGATGCTTTCACATCACGCGATTTGATGATACACGAATAAATTCCGTAATCACCCAATTGGATATCAAAAGTTGGTTTTTCTGTATTGCGAGAGGTAAATTGCCAAATTTCGAAACCTCCTCCACCTTCCATGGAAATTGCCAAAGCAGAGTTTCTATCATGTACCACTCCACCTGTGTAGCGCGTCATGTACGGAGCAGGTGCTGCCTCTTCAAACACACGAACATTTGTTCCAAAAAATTGACGGTACCATTTCCAAACGCTGTGCACGTCTGGCACACCAATTCCAATCTGCTGAATACCGCTAATAATTTTTGCCATGTTAATTTGTTAAAAATTTGATTGACAAATATACTTAATTCTACCATATTGCTAGAAATCGTGTGGTTGGAAGGTAAAAAACCTTGTTTATTTGAAAAATCCTGTATCTTTGTCGCCCACTAACACAACTTTTCATTAGAAAAAGCAACTCTAGGAGAGGTGTCCGAGTGGTTGAAGGAGCTACCCTGGAAAGGTAGTATATGGGTAACTGTATCGAGGGTTCGAATCCCTCTCTCTCCGCAAAAAGGTCTGATAGCAATATCAGGCCTTTTTTTGTGGGTAAAATTGGTCTAATTCTTCTTATTAAAAGTTGATTATTTGTTGAACTTAATTGTGATGTTGTTAGATTCAAATACATTCCTAACCACAAGATACACTACAAAGTAGCATCAAAGGTAATCGTACTGCGAATGTGTACTACTGAAGAAGTAAATCGATTTTACAAGTATCCATTTCATACATTTTATGCCCTCCAACCATATTCTTCATTATTTTTGCTGAAAATTCAATTACACATGCAAACGCGTACCAAAGCCTATTTAGCATTAGCTGTTGTTTGCGTAGTTTGGGGAACAACCTACATTGCGCTACTAATCGGTGTTAAAACTTTTCCCCCGTTTTTATTTTCTGGTATTCGACAAACCGTTGCTGGTGTTGTGCTATTGATTGCCTTATTTCTTTTCGGTAAACTGAAATTTACGTGGTCGCAGTTTTTGCATCAATCAGTTCCAGGGATTTTGATGATTTCATTGGGAAATGGAATCATTGGTTGGAGTGAACGTCAAATTCCAAGTGGATTGGCAGCGCTGATTGTTTCGATCTTACCTGTTTATATCGTGTTAATCAACTTTGTATTTAAGATTGATCGAAAGAAACTGAACACCGATATCATTGCCGGATTAGCAGTAGGATGTGTAGGAATTGTATTGATCTTCCGAGATAATCTGAAAGATTTGGTGAATCCAGAATACCTATTCAGCATGACTGCTTGTTTTGTGGCGTGTTTGGCTTGGTCGTTCGGAAGTATTTATGCAAAACATAAACCTTCAACTGGTAGTGTTTTAACAAATGCAGCGATACAAATGTTTAGTGGAGGAATTTGTTTGCTAGTAATGAGCCTATTTTTGGATGATTATGCCGAATTGGCTACTGTTACCAAAGAAAGTATTTGGGCACTTGTTTACCTCATCGTTTTTGGATCTTTGATAACATACACATGTTTCGTATATGCTTTGGATAAATTGCCCGTTGGAGTAGCCTCACTTTATGCATATGTCAATCCAGTAATTGCAATTATACTAGGTTATTTATTCTTGAACGAACAATTGACTTGGTTGACCGTTGCGGCGTTGACGACAGTACTTGGTGGTGTTTATTTTATCAACCGTGGATTTCAAAAACAATAAAGAATGGAAGAATTAGATTGGAAATTGGTGAAATTTGATGATTTGTCTGTACACGAACTGTACGAGATTTTGCGCTTACGAGCTGAGGTTTTTGTGATCGAACAAAATTGCATTTACGAAGACCACGATAACAAGGATCAAAAGTGTCATCATTTGATGGGTTATTCCAAGACGGATGGAAAATTAGTAGCCTATTCTCGTCTTGTTCCTCCAGGTGTTTCATACGAAGAACCGTCAATTGGTCGTGTGCTAACATCGTTCGAAAACCGCAAAAATAAATTTGGAATTGCGTTATTAAACAAAAGTATCGCAGAAATCACAAAAATTTATCCCAACACAAACATTCGTATTGGGGCACAAACCTATCTGATTCGCTTCTATAATTCATTCGGTTTTGTAGAACAAGGTGAAGCCTATGACGAAGACGGAATTGAGCACATTGAGATGGTACTACACCAAAGCGTGCATTAAATCTATTCGTTCATTCGTTGCCAAATTAATTACTTCAAAGCGTTTCGCAGCAGAAAAAGAACCAATTTCTTTGTCACTATTAATGATGATTGTCCCCAACAAAACAATGTATTTGCAATTGAATTTCGTTGCTGCAATCAATTCCTGAATACGCTTATCTGTCGCTTCGTAAATTACTTCCGTTGCTTCCATCAAAGCATTTGGAGCACTTAGAATTCGTTCATTTTGAAACAACAGCAATTGTTCGATTGTATTCATTTGGTAATCCAATTCTGTCACGTGCATGTGTTGGATTGAACCTTCTTTCAATTTACCAACGGCACCATGTGCTGCCCCACAACAAGTTGTAGTTGAAGATTGACCAACACGTTGAATTTCTCCCAATACACCTTCCTTTGAAACACCAATATGCGGTCCATAGTACATAAAAACTCCACCTTCATCAGGTATGTGACTCGCCAAAGCTCCCATTCCAGAAATTCCTGTAAAAGGGTAACCATCTAATCCTCCCATACGGAAAGGGCCTAAAAACTCTTGGTATCGAATCGGAAATTGAATCGAGTTAACATCGTCACTGCAAATACTATCTGCCATCATTACTTGCGAAGGATCTAGATTTAACTCCCCTTCCATCACATCGATGACCTTGTTCATTGTATCGATAGTTGTCAATGCATTTGGGAAATACTTGCGAGCAACTTCTAACTTATCTTTCTTTAACATAACGAATTAACTTTTACTTTAGCACCGAAACACGTGCCTAATCTCGAACTAAAAGTATGTAAACAGAAAACATAATTCTATACTTTAACATTTAAATTTATAAATCCATTCGATTCCATCCAATTGCAAACTTTGTGCTATCAACAATTGTTAGCGGAAAACATTAACATATTGTAGCTTTTGCTGTAGCGAATTCCAATTACATTTGTTTTATTAAAGTGGTAAAGTATGATTTTAGATAAAACGTATACAGTAAAAGAGATCGCTGCATTGATTGGCTGTTCATTCATTGGAAATGAAAACCATGCAGTTACAGGAATCAATGAAATTCATAAAGTTATTGCGGGAGACTTGGTTTTCGTAGATCATCCAAAATATTATGAAAAGGCATTGAAAAGTGCTGCAACTACCATTTTAATTGACAAAGAAGTTGAATGTCCGGAAGGAAAGGCGTTGATCATCTCCACTGCCCCATTCGATGACTACAACAAATTAACGAAGCATTTTTGTCCACCGACAACGCAAGATATTCCGGTTTCAAATAAAGCTGAAATTCATCCAACAGCAATCATCTATCCCAACGTTTTTATCGGTCACGATGTGAAAATTGGAGCCAACACGCGCATTATGCCTGGAGCTGTAATTTTAGACAGAACGATTATTGGTGATAACGTGATTATCGGTCCAAATACAACTTTAGGTCACAACGCATTTTACTACAAACGTAAACCTGAAGGATTTGACAGAATGCACACTTGTGGTTGGGTGAAAATCAATGACAATGTAGAAATTGGCGCAAATTGTACCATTGACGCAGGTGTTTCAGGAAATACAGAAATTGGTGCAGGAACAAAAATCGACAACATGGTACATATCGGTCACGATACTGTTGTTGGTAAGAACTGTTTAATGGCTGCCAATGTTGGTATTGCTGGCTGCGTAACGATTGAAGACCGTGTAACACTTTGGGGACAAGTAGGCTGTGCATCTGATGTAACTTTAGGTGAAGGTGCCACAGTTTTAGCACAATCGGGAATTGCGAAAAGCTTGGAACCAGGTAAAACGTATTTCGGAAGTCCTTGTGGTGAAGTGAAAACAAAATTCCGTGAAATTGCAGCAATAAAACGTTTACCAGAATTATTGGAGCGACTGTGATCTACGACAAACGCATAAATGCTCTAGAAAATCAATTGTATCAAAAGGATTTTAAATTAAATTCCCTTTTGGAGATTACTACGGCTATTAATGCGAATTTGGGTGTAGACCGATTAACAGATATTTACTCGTTTATCCTAAAAGAACATTTGGGATTGAACCGCTTTTTGCTGTTCACCAGAAAAGAGGACGATCAATGGGATTTACTCATCAAAAAAGGCATTCGCGGCAAATTATTGCAGATAGATGCAGCGACAGACTTGAGTAGATTCAAAGAAATCACCATTATTGCTTCTTCTTCATCGGAAATATTGAGATCTTTTGATGTAGTAGTTCCTGTCTATCACAAGGAAATGCCACTCGCCTATTTGCTACTAAAGGTGAATGGACCAATCGATTTTAATCAAGAGGACACGCAAAACAACCTAGGTTTTATCCAAACATTAACGAATATTATTGTTGTTGCTATAGAGAATAAATCAATGGCCAAACAACGTGTTATTCAAGAAAGAATTAAAAAAGAACTGGAGGTGGCAAGTGAAATGCAAAAGTTTCTCTTCCCTTCGGATCTACCTTCCAATAAACAGCTTGACATTTCTGCAAAATACATTCCCCGTCACGAAGTTGGAGGAGATTATTACGATTTCATACCATTAGGGAACAACGAATTTATCATGTGCATTGGTGATGTTTCTGGTAAAGGAATTGGCGCAGCAATGTTGATGGCAAATTTCCAGGCGACAGTCAGAACATTGTTCATTTATCAGAATCATGATTTGGAATTTTTGGTCACTGAACTGAATGAAAAAGTGATGAAAAGTGCAAAGGGAGAAAAGTTTATCACCTTCTTTATCGCACATTTCAATGCAAATACACGATTATTAAAATATATCAACGCTGGTCACAACCACCCGATTTTAACAACAGGAAGAGATTATGTGATGTTAAATGAGGGAACAGTTGGCTTAGGAATGTTTGATGAATTGCCCTTTATCAATATTGGTGAACAAACGCTAAAACCTAATACAACACTTATTTCTTACACAGACGGCGTTGTAGAACTCGAAAACAGAGAAGGACAAGAATTTGGTCTAGAACGATTAATTAAGACCGTACACACGTTCTCTACGCTAAAAATGGAGGACATGAACAACCTCATCTTTGGTAAATTGGATGAATGGAGAGGTGAATTGCCTTTGGTTGATGACACAGCAGTTTTCGCTTGTAAGTTTTTCTAAAAATCTATTATATTCTAAATACTGTTATGCTGAACTTGGCGAAGCACAGCATGACAGCATGAAAAAAAATTTGCAGCCCGAGCTGAGTGGAGCTCTTTTGAAAAAAAGCGGGAACGGAGCGCGGAATAGCTGCCCAAAACAAAAAAATCCCACTCTTGCGAATGGGATCTCATTATCATAAGAAGGAAATTTTATCCTTTCACTTCTAAATTCAATTCTTTCAATTGATCTGGTGCCAATGGAGATGGTGCATCGATCATCACGTCGCGACCAGAATTGTTTTTCGGGAATGCGATGTAATCACGAATCGAATCTGATCCGCCCATTGTTGCAACCAAACGATCCAAACCGAATGCCAATCCACCGTGCGGAGGAGCTCCAAATTCGAATGCATTCATCAAGAAACCAAACTGATTTTGCGCTTCTTCTTTTGTAAATCCTAACAAATCAAACATTTGTGCTTGCAAGCCACGATCGTGGATACGAATAGAACCACCACCTAGTTCAACACCGTTCATAGCTAAATCGTATGCATTTGCACGGATTTTTCCTGGATCTGTATTGATTAAATGAAAATCTTCTTTTTTCGGAGAAGTAAATGGGTGGTGCATTGCGAAGTAACGGTTTGCATTTTCATCCCACTCTAACAATGGGAAATCCATTACCCACAATGGTTTAAATACATTCGGATTGCGTAATCCAAGTTCGTTACCCATGTGTAAACGCAATTCGTTCATTTGCTTACGCACTTTATCTGTGCCTCCACAAAGAACTAACAACAAATCACCTTTTTCTGCTCCAGCTAATTCACCCCAAGCTTTTAAATCTTCCTCTGTGAAGAATTTATCTACCGAAGATTTTACTGTTCCGTCGTTGTTGAATTTAGCGTAAATCAAACCAGTTGCACCGATTTGTGGACGTTTAACCCAATCCGTTAATGCGTCTAATTGCTTACGAGTATATTCTGAACAATCTTTTGCGTTGATTGTTAAAACTGTTTCTGCGTTATCAAAAACTGGGAAACCTTTTCCTTTGGCAACCGCTGATAAATCAACGAATTCCATTTCGAAACGAATATCTGGTTTATCTGAACCATACAATTCCATGGCACGATCGTATGTCATACGTGGAAATGCTCCTTCGAATTCAACACCACGAACGGATTTAAACAAATGCTTGATTAATCCTTCAAACATGTTTAAGATATCTTCTTGCTCCACAAATGCCATTTCACAGTCGATTTGTGTAAACTCAGGCTGACGGTCGGCACGTAAATCCTCATCGCGGAAACATTTCACGATTTGGTAGTAACGATCAATTCCAGAAACCATCAACAATTGTTTGAACGTTTGAGGAGATTGAGGTAACGCATAAAATTGACCTCCGTTCATGCGAGAAGGAACAACAAAATCACGAGCACCTTCAGGCGTAGACTTAATCAAAACTGGAGTTTCAACATCCATGAAACCTTGTGAATCCAAATAATTACGTGTTTCTAAAGACACGCGATTACGCAATTTCAATTTTTCCAAAACAGGATTACGTCGAATATCCAAATAACGGTACTGCATGCGTAATTCATCTCCACCATCCGTCTCATCTTCAATCGTGAAAGGAGGAGTTTTTGAAGCATTTAAAACTGTTAATTCAGTTACTTTAATTTCAATTTCTCCTGTAGGAATATTTTTGTTTTTACTTGCTCTTTCGATGATTTCACCCGTAGCTTGAATAACAAATTCGCGACCTAATTTACGCGCTTGAGCTGTCAATTCAGCATTATCTACTTCGTTAAAAGCCAACTGAGTAATTCCATAGCGATCACGTAAATCAACAAATGTCATCCCTCCTAAGTCGCGTGATTTTTGCACCCAACCAGAAAGTGTCACTGTTTGACCAACATTTTCGATACGTAATTCACCGCAAGTATGTGTTCTGTACATGATTTTTGTATTTTGTGCAAAGGTATAAAAAGGATTTAGAACAACTAAAGGACTTACAAACTAATCGTTGAAGAAAGTACAACATTAAAATTTCCAGTATCTTTACTCCTTTAAAATAAAAAACATGAAGATTTTACTACAATTATTACTTGCTATTTTTTCGATCGGAAGTGTTTTAGCTCAAGATGACGAAGAACAACCATTCGTTCGTTCAAATGAAATTGGTGTAATGGGAGGAATAGGGTTTAACCGTCTAACAGGTTTAAACATTTATTCTGGTGGCGCTAAAAACACACTAGCGAACGCAGGTGTATTTTACGGTCGAACCTTTGTACCAAAAGTTAAAATGCGTTTAGGATTCAACATGAGTTTTATGTTTTCCAATAACGAATTTGAAAATGGTTACAGCAATTACCGTTCAATGCACATCGAAATACCATTGCAATTTCATTTTATTTTTAATCCACAAAATCGCGTACAAGGTTACGTTGGTTTAGGTGTAAGTATCAATCGCTGGATGAACACGCAATTAAAAAGTGAAACAAACGGAGTTGAATCTACTGCAAAAACATATAATCCAAAAAAAGGAACACAATTAGCACCAGTAATCTTAGCTGGAGTTAATTTTAAATTAAACGAAGAATTTTCGTTATTCATTCAACCAGAATACCGACCGGTAGCGCTACAAAAGCAAACCAATACACGCTTAAACAGTGTGGTAGTATTTCTTGGAATGACCTATCATTTATAAAAAAGGGAGACGTTAACGTCTCCCTTTTCTATTCAAACCATTTTATTCTACTATTGGCTTTAATCCTCTAAGTCCCATATCTACAGGATAATCTCCTGCTCCGGGCTCATACAAACCATCACTATTTGCATCAAACCACTCAAAACTTTTATTAGTCGACATTGAAAGCGTCATAGTAACGTCGCTCGTCTCAGTTCCGGTTAACACCAATGGCGTATCAAAGTTACCTGTAACAATACAAGATCCAGCAGGAATTGGACTTGTACTATGCAACGGATTCACAACTGTTGTTCCAGCAGCTTGCCCATTAAGAACAATACCAAAATCTTCAAATGCCCAATACCCTTGCAATTTATTTGCATTAACTGTTTCGTTTACATTTCTAATTTTATGAGATGTGATGTACGTATTCCAACCAACAAATGAAGCCAATCTTCCCGTTGAAACGATGTTATTGTATTTGTACTTCAAATCAAAATTTTGATACGTCACAGAAACTCGTACCCACTCATATGTTCCAGCTTGGATGTCTTTCAGCGGAATTCTAGCAAAAACTTCGTTGTGGCCTTTCACAACAGCTTTATTGAAGTCAGCTGCTCTACTTCCACCAACTGTTGTTTCAGCTCCTTTGTAAATTATTTCACCCGTTTGCAATGCAGTATATTGAGTAGGTGCTAATTCAATGTAATGCGCACTCATGGAGTGAAACAAAGGTGATTGAGCAGAATTTTCAGCAGGAATAGTTGCGGGTTGACCAAAATTATTCAATCGAGGTGCTAATGAATCGAATGCAATTTTCACAATAAGATATGGTCCCTGATCTTCGAATTGACAAGATCCATCATCCTTCTTCGCTTTTTTATCGTAATTTAAAGCTGTTGAATCCATGCAACCCTCTTTCTTACACGCAGTAAGCATAAAGGCGATTGCTAATGGGATAAATAGTAACTTTTTCATAGTTTTAGACTTTAATAAAAATCAAATATAACTTGTTAATTGTTAACGCAGTACTAATTAAAATATTTTATCGTCAAATTGCACTAAATTAAAAGCCCCAATACTTTTACGCTGCTTAAAATTTCTAATAAATTAAAAATGTTAGATTTGTAAGAGCGTCGTATCGACCTGTAATCAGTATACATATTAAAATTTTAGGATGAAAAAAATTACACTTTCCCTTATTTCAATACTTGCATTTTCAGCATTAAATGCACAGTTTGGTTATACAGAACCTGTAAAAAACGCACCGAATAGTGAGTACAAACTAACAAAGCTTGTAAAATTAGATGTTACTCCAGTTGAGAGTCAAGGACAAGCTGGAACTTGTTGGAGCTTTTCAGCATTATCTTTCTTTGAATCTGAATTGATGCGTAAAGGAATTAAAAATCCAGATTGGCTTTCAGAAATGTACATCGTAAGAAAAGCATATGAAAGCAAGGCTGAACGTTACATTCGCATGGATGGAAAAATCAACTTTTCACAAGGTGGTGCATTTCATGACATTCCTTTTGTAATTCGCAAATACGGAATCGTGCCACAAGATTTATACAAAGGATTAAACTATGGTACAGATACTCATAATCACAATGAATTCTTTACTGCATTGGAAAGTGTTGTAACTTCTTTTACAAAAGTAAAAGGTACGTTATCTCCAGCATGGACAACTGCAGTTAATGCAATTTTAGATGCATACTTAGGTCCAGATTTGAAAGAATTTGAATGGAAGGGTAAAAAATACACTCCTCAATCCTACGCAAGTTCTTTGGGATTAAACATGGATGATTATGTTTCTTTAACTTCATTCACAAACCATGAAATGTATAAGGAATGTATCTTGGAAATTCAAGACAATTGGGCTTGGGGAACAAGCTATAACGTTTCAATGGATGATTTATTTAATGCATCTGAAGCAGCTTTGAGAAACGGATATACGATCGCTTGGGGTTCTGATGTTTCTGAAAAAGGATTCTCGTTCTCTAATGGTTTAGGAATTGTTCCTGAAGACCCAAACACAATTCAAGTAAAAGGAAAAGACAATTCTAATTTCTCGGATGGTGGAGCTGAAAGAACATCAAATGCATTTGTTACGCCAGTTAAAGAATTAACGATCACACAAGAATTACGTCAAGCTGGATACGACAATAAAACAACAACTGATGATCACGGAATGCACATTGTTGGATTGTACAAAGACCAAAACGGTACTAAATACTTTTTAGTGAAAAACTCTTGGGGTACAGGTAACTATCCTGAAGGATATTTATATGTTTCTGAAAATTATTTCAAATACAAAACAATCAATATTTACTTACATAAAGACGGTTTAACAAACGATTTAAAAAAGAAATTACAAATTAAATAAGCTAATTTCCAACTATTTATAAGTGCTTTTTCGTTTATTTAGGGAATTAAAAAACTAAATAATGAAAAAGCACTTATTGTTTTTTGGACTAACTCTTATCTCCATCCAAAATTATGCTCAAGTTGTACAAACGAAAAAATGTGCTACTGTTGAGTACACCAATTACCGCGAATCGAAGCAGCCTGGTTATCTGCAAGCTACCAAAAACGCGTTTAATCTAGCAAAAAACAACACCAGTCAGAAATCTGAAACCGAGTATACAATTCCTGTTGTTGTACACATCGTTTATAACAATGCGGCACAAAATCTTCACGACTCAGTGATTTTCAATCAAATCCAAATTTTAAATGAAGATTTTAACCGTGAAAATGCAGATACAATTAATATGCGTTCTGTGTTTGAACCGATAGTTGGAAGTGCAAAAATTAGGTTTCAACTTGCAACAATAGATCCAAATGGAAATCCAACAAATGGAATAACTCGTACCCAAACTTCAAAAACAACTTTTACGTCAGTAATGGGACTTATCTCTGGAGATATGAGTGAAAATGAAACCGTAAAATCTACAGCTAATGGAGGAATTAATCCTTGGAATCAATCCAGATACCTAAATATATGGGTGTGCAACATGGCTATTTCATTTCAGGGTAGTGAGATGACCGCCCTTCTTGGTTATGCAACCCCTCCAGCTAATTTACCAAACTGGCCTGACGGAACAGTTAGTGATTTATCTGACGGAGTAGTTATTCAATTTAATGCATTTGGTAGCAACAATCCAACCCCTTTGATTGCTGATGGACAAAACATGACGGTAAAAGGAAGAACTGTAACACATGAAGTAGGACACTATTTAGGACTTCGACATGTTTGGGGAGACGGTGATTGCTCGCAAGACGATGGAATTGCTGATACTCCAAATGCAAGTGGAGAATCTCAATTTGATTGCAACACAACAAAAAACACATGCGTTGATAACATCATTGGGCAAGATTTACCAGATATGGTTGAGAACTACATGGATTATTCAGCTGAAGATTGTCAAAATTCTATCACGAAAAATCAAATTGAATTGATTCGTGGAGTTATAGAAACTAACCGTTGGGACTTAGTAAATAACAATCCTGCAGTAGGAATAAAAGACATTAGTAAAATCAATGCATCGGTATTTCCAAATCCTTCCAATTCAACAGTAAATATCGTAAGCGATCAACAAATTAGTGGAGATATTTATATCACGGATTTAAATGGTAAAACAGTTTTAATTACCAAAGGACCTGGCTTGGAAACAACAATTGATATCGCGCACCTAAAAAATGGAGTGTATCAAATTTCATTTGAAAATACAGATGGAACGAAATCAACTATTAGACTAGTAAAAATTTAATTATCTCTCCTTTTTTCATACTAGTAATGAAGGGTAGAACTGGTTTTTACCCTTCTTTTTTGAAATAAGAATTCATTAAGAATTTCATTCCGTCGATAGCACCCATGGGTATTAATTCAAAAGAGTTTGGAACATTTAATTCGTTCACATTGGGATCAATTACAAAACATTTGCACGATTTGGAAACACAATGGATCAAACCCGCTGCAGGATAAACGTTTAAAGAAGTACCAATTACAATTAAACAATCTGCATCTTGCATTTCTTTTTGTGCAACTTCATAATTAGGCACATCTTCACCAAACCAAACAACATGCGGTCTTAGTGGATAACCTTCATCACAAAAATCTGTCTTCAAATTTAAATCTCCTTCAACAGGATAATATTTTTTTTCAGCATTGGGACCACTGCTTTTGGCCAACATAATATTACCATGTAGATGAAGAACAGAATGACTTCCGGCACGTTCATGTAAATCATCTATGTTTTGCGTAATTATCAAAACACTTTCAACCTCCTGTAATTCAGTAATTTGTAAATGCGCCAAATTTGGTGAGGATTCTCTAATATTTCTCCTTCTTAAATTATAGAATTCTTGAACCATCGAAGGTTTAGCTTTCCAAGCATCTGGAGTTGCAACTTCTTCGATTTTATAATTCTGCCACAATCCATTTTCATCTCTAAACGTAGCTATACCGCTCTCTGCACTCATTCCAGCACCTGAAAACACAACAACCCTTCTTTTTTTATGCCCCATACTACTTTCTTAGTAATCCAATTATCATTTCAAAATTAATCGTTAATTGTTAATAAAAAAACTATCTTTAATATCATTTAAATCTTTTAAACTATGAAAAATAAATTACTAATTCTCTCCTCGCTTTTAGTGGCAGGAAGCTCATTTTCACAAGCTTTAATGAACGAGACCTTTGAATCAGGATTGCCTACTACATGGTCTCAAACAACTTTAGCAACTGACGGTGGTTGGAAAAATGGAAATGCAACTGCAAATTCAAGTGCAAACTTTCCATTTTCTAACACTAATTCTACTAAATTCATGGGTTCAAACGATGACGGTTGTAATTGCAATAAAAGTGCCGACCGTCTTATTTCACCAACATTGGATTTATCTGCTACAGCTAACTATAGATTATCAGCTGACGTATTCTTTATGAAAGGTACATACCAAAGCAAAACTGAATCTTTAACTATAGAAATTTCTACAAATGGCGGTACATCTTGGACCGTTCTAAGAAATCTTGTTGCAGGTGAAGATTGGCGTACAGAATCAGTAGACTTATCATCTTATGCAGGAAATGCAAATGTTAAAATTTCATTTTTATACAATGATGGAACAGGCTGGTTATTTGGAGCTGGTATTGATAATGTTCAAGTACTTATTCCTCAAGCAGACGATGCAAAATTAGTTTCAACTTCATTAAACCGTTACTCATTAATCAATGCCAACAATACATTGTCAATGAATGTAAACAATTTTGGTTCAAACCCAATTACTTCATTGGAAATCAACTGGAATGACGGTACTTCACACGTAGCAACTATTCCTGTAAATATAGCTGCTGGAGCTTCAGCAACTGTGAATCACTCAACAAACGTAAGCTATGCAACGTCAAATACATATAATATTGCAGTTGAAATTACAAAGGTGAATGGAAATACAGACCCAAATCCATCTAACAATACAGGAAATACAATTATCACAACAATTTCTCAATCTCCAGTTAAAAGAGTATTAATTGAGGAGGGTACAGGAACATGGTGTACTTGGTGTCCACGTGGAGCAGTAGCAATGGACTATATGGAAACTAATTATCCTGACCGATTTATAGGAATTGCTGTACACAATGGAGATCCAATGGCAGTAGCAGCTTATGACAATGCAGCAAACTTTGGAGGATATCCTTCTGCAAATGTAGACCGCGCTATATTGGATGCAGGTGTTTCAACTCAAGCATTTGAATCTTATTACAATGAACGTAAAGACTTAGTCGTACCAGTTTCAGTAAGTGGAACCGCTACTGTTACAGGATCGAACGCAAGTATCGCAGTAAGTTCTACATTCTACACAAATATTCCATCAGCTAATTACAGATTGGGAGTAATCATCGTTGAAGACGGTGTAACGGGAACAGGAAGTGGATACAATCAAATTAATGCATATGCTGGCGGAGGTCAAGGACCAATGGGTGGATATGAAAATCTACCAAATCCAGTTCCAGCTGCGCAAATGGTTTACAACCACGTAGGTAGAGCATTATTAGGAGGTTACAATGGACAAGCTGGATCAATTCCTGCTGCGATTACAGACGGACAAGTAGTTAACTATTCATTCAACTATACAATACCTTCAACTCAAAATGCAAATAATTTACATGCTGTTGCTGTAGTTGTTGATGTTGCAACTGGTGAAGTATTAAACGCAGCTAAAATCAATTTCCCTGGTCATGTAGGAGTTGCTAATGTTGAGTCTATTGACTTAAACGTATTCCCTAACCCTGCAACGGATAAAGTAAACGTTACTTTTGAAGCAAAAGGTGGAAACTATACAATTGATGTAATTGATTTAACTGGTCGTATGATGTCAACTGAAGTTGTTTCTAACGCTAACGGATCTCAAACTGTTGAAATCAACACATCTGAATTGAAAGCTGGTAACTACATTTTAACTGTAAGTACAGAAGGTTCTTCTTTCACAAAAATGATTGCTATCAAATAATTTGATTCAGTAATAAAACACTTGAAGGGCGCTTTTTAAAGGCGCCCTTTTCGTTTACCCATAATTCTCAAGCATTATAATATTTGATTATCTTTGCAAGTTGTACTATCTCAATTAAAAAATGAGCCAAAAATATCAAGAATACAAAGGATTAAACTTGCCGAATGTCGCACAATCGGTATTGGAAAAATGGAATGCAGAAAGTGTATTCGAACAATCAATAACTTCACGTGAAGGAAAGAAACCATACGTGTTTTTCGAAGGTCCGCCATCAGCGAATGGTTTACCTGGAATTCACCACGTAATGGCGCGATCAATCAAAGATATTTTTTGCCGTTACCAAACTTTAAAAGGTTTCCAAGTGAAACGTAAAGCTGGTTGGGATACACACGGTCTACCAGTTGAGTTAGGGGTAGAAAAAGAATTGGGAATCACCAAAGAAGATATCGGAACAAAAATTTCTGTAGATGAATACAATGCGGCTTGTAAGGCAGCTGTAATGCGCTACACAGATATTTGGAACAACTTAACAAAAGAAATGGGTTACTGGGTAGATATGGAAGATCCATACGTTACTTACGAACCAAAATACATGGAATCTGTTTGGTGGTTACTTGGTCAGATGTATAACAAAAACTTGCTATACAAAGGATACACCATCCAACCGTATTCTCCAAAAGCCGGTACAGGTTTGTCCTCTCACGAAATCAATCAGCCGGGAAGTTACCAAGATGTTACAGATACTACAATTGTTGCGCAATTTAAGATGGTTGATGGTCAAGCTACACCATTTGGTTTGGATAAGGACGTTCATTTCCTTGCATGGACGACAACTCCTTGGACTTTATCATCCAACACAGCATTGACAGTTGGACCAAAAATCGATTACGTATTGGTGAAAACATTCAACCAATATACATTTGAACCAATCAATATTATTCTTGCCAAAAATCTTGTTGCGAAGCAATTTAGTGGAAAATATTTTGAAGCTGAATCAGAAGCAGATTTAGCAAACTACAAATCAGAAGATAAAAAAATTCCGTACATCATCTTAGGTGAATGCAAAGGAGCTGATTTAGTAGGTATAAAATACGAGCAATTATTGCCTTATGCTTTACCATTCGAAAAAGCAGACAAAGCATTCCAAGTAATTCCTGGAGATTTCGTTACAACAGAAGACGGAACAGGAATCGTGCACACTGCGCCAACATTTGGAGCAGATGATGCCAAGGTAGCTGCTGATGCTGGTGTACCGGGAATGTTGGTATTAGACGAAAACGGAAAAGCAGTTCCATTGGTAGATTTACAAGGTCGTTTCCGTCCAGAAATGGGTGAATTTGCTGGAATGTACGTGAAAAACGAATATTACAACGCCGATGAAGCTCCTGAAAAATCTGCTGACGTTCAAATCGCAATCAAATTAAAAACAGAAAATAAAGCGTTTAAAGTAGAGAAATACGTGCACAGTTACCCGCATTGCTGGAGAACAGATAAGCCTATTTTATACTACCCGCTAGACTCTTGGTTCATTCGCGTAACAGACGTGAAAGAAAGAATGGTAGAGTTAAACAATACCATCAACTGGAAGCCAGAATCAACAGGTTCTGGGCGTTTTGGAAAATGGTTGGAAAATGCAAACGACTGGAACTTATCTCGTTCTCGTTACTGGGGAATTCCTATTCCAATCTGGAGATCAGAAGATGGATCGGAGGAAATCTGTATTTCATCTGTTGAGCAATTAAAAGCAGAATGTGATAAAGCTGTAGCAGCAGGTGTAATGGATACTAATCCTTTAGCCGATTTCGAAGTTGGTAACATGTCGAAAGAAAACTATAGCCAAATCGATTTGCATAAAAACTACGTGGACAACATCACGTTAGTTAGTGAAAACGGTCAACCAATGAAACGCGAATCAGATTTGATCGACGTTTGGTTTGATTCAGGTGCAATGCCATACGCACAATGGCACTACCCTTTTGAGAACAAAGATTTGATCGACAACAACGGAAGTTACCCAGCTGATTTCATTGCTGAAGGAGTTGACCAAACACGTGGATGGTTTTATACGTTACATGCTATCTCAACAATGGTTTTTGATTCTGTTGCTTATAAAAACGTCGTTTCAAACGGATTGGTACTAGACAAAAACGGACAAAAAATGTCTAAACGTTTAGGAAATGCGGTTGATCCTTTCGAAACATTGTCGCAATACGGACCAGATGCTACACGTTGGTATATGATTACGAACGCGCAGCCTTGGGACAATTTGAAATTCGACGTAGACGGAATTACGGAAGTTCAACGTAAGTTCTTCGGAACATTGTACAACACGTATTCGTTCTATACTTTATACGCGAACATCGATGGATTTGATTATTCTGAAGCAGATATCGCATTGGAAAATCGTCCTGAAATTGACCGTTGGATTTTATCCAAATTGAATACATTGATTAAAAATGTGGACGAAGCTTACGGAACATACGAACCAACAAAAGCGGGACGTTTGATTCAAGAATTCGTTACAGATCAATTGTCTAACTGGTATGTACGTTTGTGTAGAAGACGTTTCTGGAAAAGCGACGATTCGCAAGATAAATTATCAGCTTATCAAACGCTTTACACATGTTTGGAAACGGTAGCATTGTTGGGTTCACCAATTGCACCATTCTACATGGATCAATTGTTCAATGATTTGAATGCGGTTACAAAACGTCACAATGTGGTTTCTGTTCACTTGGCAGATTTCCCTGTAGCAGACGAAGCAATCATCAATGAGCGTTTAGAAGCGCAAATGGACATCGCACAGCGCATTTCTTCACTTATCTTAGGTATTCGTAAGAAAGAGCGTTTAAAAGTTCGTCAGCCGCTTCAAAAAATCATTGTTCCGATTTTAGACAAAACATTTGCCTCGGATTTAGCACACGTGAAGGATCTGATTCTTTCAGAAGTTAACGTGAAGGAATTGGAATTGTTGGAAGAAGGAAACGGCATGTTTGTGAAACAAATCAAACCTAATTTCAAAACAATCGGTCCGAAATACGGTAAGCAAATGAAAGCCATTTCAGCATTGGTTGCTCAATTTACACAAGATGACATTGCGGCTGTTGAAGCAAGCAAAGGTTGGAAAGGTGATATTGACGGTACAGCTGTTGAATTAGACATGGCCGATTTCGAAATCCTAGCGCAAGACATCCCAGGATGGTTGGTTAGTTCTGAAGACGGGTTAACTGTAGCCTTGGATGCAACTATTTCAGAAGAATTAAAACAAGAAGGAATTGCACGTGAATTAATAAACCGTGTACAAAACTTACGTAAGGATTCTGGTTTAGAAGTAACTGACAAAATCATGTTATCGATCGAGACAACAGAAGATATCAAAGCTGCTGTTGAAACAAATAAAACATACGTTTGCAACGAAGTACTAGCTGTTGATATCCAATTTGGAACATTAAATAGTGAAGCCTTAGTTATTGATATCGAAAACGAAGCAGATGCAAAAATTGCAATTGCAAAAGCATAGATTTTAAATACACAATTTGATAAAGGCTGTTCGAAAGGACAGCCTTTTTTTGTGATGAATGAAAGTGCAAGCTCTAAGTTTTTAAACAATTTCATAAATAATAAATTGGATAAATTCTTGGAATGTCCGCATATTATCACAACCTTTCGAGCAAATTAACTCTTGCTCAAACAATGAAAATCAAGTACTTTAACTCGGTAATTTATATTCTTGTTATAGTTTTCATCCTGCGATTAGCAGAACTAATTGGAATCGCTGTTCAAATTCCAAAGCATGAGTTGATGATGCTAATTGGTTTAACCGCACTCGGTTTGATTACAGATTTGATTTTTGTAATTGCTATCATACTATTTTTAAATCTACTTTATCACAAAAAAGGAATACCAAAATGGTTTCACTATGGTGGCATGACCTTGTTTCACATGCTACTTTTTTCACATTTGATAATGCTAGTTTATTACATTCATCAGCGAATACCACTCGGCATAATCTTATATCAACACAATTTTGATGAAGTTTATCTAACAGCAACTAATTCTGGTTATTCCATGAATTATCTGACACTAATTCTTTTAGCAACGATCCTACTTTTTGGAATCATTTATTGGTATATATCGAGAAAAAGTAAAAAGGTAATGGAGTTTAAAGATTCGCGTTACCCCAAATTAGCACTTTCATTTTGTCTGATTTTTATCGTTTTAGAAAGCTTTTTCCCAATTAGAGGAGAAAACTATTATGTTAACAATACCAACTATTTTATTCGTGAAAGCATCTCTTATTTCTGGGAAAAATCGCACCCAATGGACTTAAGTTATAATGCTTCACTAATCGAAACTTATCAAACATTCTTTTCCCATAACTACACGGACAAAAATTTCCCTTTACTGCATGAAACCGACACTATAAACCACCTAAAACCCTATTTTAAACCATTTACACAAAAACCAACTATCGTATTTTTAATTGTCGAAGGTTTAAATGACGACTTTATTCACGATCGCTCAGGATTAACCTTGATGCCCTTCCTTTCAAGTTTAAAAAACAAGTCGCTCTACTGGGAAAATTGCTTTACACTAGGTGAACGATCATTTGCAGCTGTACCTTCCCTACTTGGTTCGCTCATTTATGGTAAAAATGGATTTATGCAGCTGGATGCATATCCACACTTTACGAGTATGGCAAACGTTTTGAAAGCGAACGATTACCATATTCGATTCAACTACGGACAAGGAGCTTGGTTTCATTCAAAAGATCGATTTTTTAAATGGCAAGATGTGGATGTTATTTTTGATAAAGATGTATTTGACCCTAGTTTACCAAAAATGATGGTCGACGATGGCTACTTCTGGGGCTACGATGACATTACTTTTCTTTCCGAAACGATAAAAAACTTAGATAAATACCCCCAAAAACCAAGCATGGAAGTCTATTTTACAGGATCGATGCATTCACCCTATATCATTCCTCAAAAAGAAAAGTATATAAAAGCATTTCGCACCGCTTTAAAAAACGTGAGTGATGCAGCCTACAAATCACAACTTCAAGCCTATGAAAAATACTATGTTACCACTCAAGTAACAGATGATGCAATAAAACAATTTATTACTTCATACGCAGAAAGGCCAGAATTTCAAAATACACTTTTTATCATCACAGGCGACCATCCCATGACGGAAGCGCCAGTTCAAAACTCATTAAAAAGATACCACGTACCACTACTGTTTTATAGTTCGAAATTGATAAAACCAGCCATAAGTAAAAATGTTGTATCTCACCTAGATGTGCAACAAACGCTGTACAATATTCTACGTAATAATGGGATAGAAGTACCAAAAACAAGTGTTGCACTCGGTAAAACCTTAAAAGTAGAAGGAAATGATAAAAACCGCTCTTTTGTGTTTATGAACGGTCATCGATTTTTGGAAGACATCTACTCGAATGGGTACTATTTATCAAAAAATCAATTGTACAAAGTGGAAGAAAGTTTCAAATTAAAAGAAATAGTTAACCCTAAAAGAAAACAAAACTTAGAAAAAGCTTTGCATTCATTTAAATGGATGAGTCTGTACACCACCACACAACAACGACTTCTTCCAGTGAAGGATTACGTAGGTGCAATAAATCGAACACTCGTAAAGCACGATAAAATCACTTTAAAAAACGGAACAACAGATGAGTTTGTTAACCTAATCAAGGAGTTTCCATTAACAAATAACACTACACTTGAGTTATTCTACAATAATAAATCAGAGGACCCAGCTGTTAGAATTGCTATAGCGCTAGTTGACAAAAACAACGAACATTATTATTACGAGGAAATTTACAACAACATTGGAAAAAAGCACTCAATTAAAATACCCCTAATCTTAAAATCGCCAAGTGACAAATTGAAAGTATACATTTTCAATCCAAATCGTTCAATAATTAATATGGATGAAATTGAACTACTACTCCATCAATAATTATAAAAATGACCATAATGGAAACATGTAATTGATAATCAACTTATTACAATAGCATAGCCAATCTTAGCAAAAAATCCAGGTAATTTTATGACTAAAAAGTTACTTATTTTCAATTCATTATTCATAATTTAGTTTCCAATTACATTAATTAACACTACAATACTATGCTAAAAATGAAGCAATTCGTTTTAACCAGAGTAGCTATCGGTCTATCTCTAGTTATATCCAATGTTGCCTATTCCCAAGAAAATAATGATGACCAAGAGCTTGAAATAAAGCGCGAAATTGTTGCCTCTCCAACTAAAGTTAAATTCTTATTGGTTAATAACAAAGGAGAAATTTTATATTCTCAAAATAAAGAAATCATTCCAGATTCTACAGGTAATGTATCCTATAGTTTCGGAGAAGGAGATGTAGACCAAGCTGTTTTAAACGATCTTAAATCAAAAGACGAAAAATACTTTTTTAAAGTACAATTACTACCTGCTGAAGAACCAGTAACTAAAAAGATTTATGTAGAGAAAATTGTAAAGGAGGAAGTAATTATCCGTGATACAATTGTAAAGCAAATTATCAAACGAACGTTAACTCCTGAAGAACAAAAAGAATTTGACAAGGAATTAAAAGAAAATTTAAAGAAACATGCTAAAACGGGCATCATGCCTTATTGCAAAACATTTGACCCATTCAAGGAAGTTTTTGTTTTGGACAAAATCAATTATTCAACTAGTCCATATGACCACTTATTCAAGAAAGCGCCAGTCGAAGAAGCACCATTGTTAGCATCAAGTGACCTTGCCTCTTTACCAGACACAATGTTTTTCAACATTGATCCCGCTAAAATCCCAGAAAATGCAAAAACCTCTGATGCATTGCAAAAAATTAAAGGAGATCAGGAAAGTCCCATTGCAAAAGCGATTAGACCTCGCATTAATATAGATGAGTTAATCGACCACCCAGATTTAAACTTCTTACAAAAGCAGGCGTTTCAGCAAACAAAAAACGCTATCGATTTAGTTGTTGACACGTACGTTGGACAATACATCCAAATGTATGATGCTGCATTAGAAAAGGCCATGCAAACCCTTGGACAAGTAGCTGATAATATTGCAGAAGGAATAGGAGACGCAAAAAAAAGAGGAGTATCAGCTTTAACAAGCAATGTTCCTGGTGGTGAATTTGCTCAACGAGCTGCAGAAAAAAAGATTGATAAAAAAACAGAGGAAAATAAAGATGGAATGGCTGCCAAAATTAAAGAATTGGCCGACAAATTATTTGAAAATGCATCTTCACCTTTAAGAACAATGATTGAAAATCAAACTGACAAAATAATTGTAGCAACTGTAACAAGAATTTTAGGAATTGAAGTAGATATGAATCGATCATCAGAAGAAATCACAGCACTAATTACTTCTCGTGCAAAAGCACTAAATGCTCAAAAATAAAAATTATCTCCTACTGAAGAATAACTACTGAATTTTAAAAACATCCCAATAAAAAACCCCCAACCTTGCAGTCGAGGATTTCATCTATATCGCAATTACACTACTTAATTTCCAATAATTCAACTTCAAAAATCAAGGTACTATTTGGTCCAATTTCTTTAGATATCGCTTCTTCACCATAGGCCAAATCAGCTGGAATCACAAAACGAAATTTAGATCCACAATTCATGTACTGTAAGCCTTCTGTCCAGCCCTTTATCACACGATTTAAAGGAAAAACTGCTGGTTTACCTCTATTCACAGAACTGTCAAACACTTCACCAGTAATAGTTGTCCCATGATAATGACATTCAACTTTATCCTTAGCTGTAGGTTTAAATCCATTTCCTTGAACTAAAACTTCATACAACAAACCAGATTTTGTCTTTACAACACCAGGTTTTTGCGCAAACTCATCTTGAAATTTAAATCCCTCGAATAGATTCTTTTCTGCTGCATCACGTTTTCTTTTCGCTAAAATATCTGCTACACCCATCTTCTTAATTTTTATTCAAATGTAGTACAACTTCAGGAAAGAACTACCAAAAACAGTATCTTTGAACAGATAATCGTTACAAAAATCAAATTCGTTTTATGCACGTAGAACTTTATACTGATGGCGCAGCCAAAGGAAATCCTGGAAATGGAGGATATGGTACAATTCTACGATTTGGAACGGTTGAAAAAGAAATATCACAAGGATTTCGCCGAACGACTAACAACAGAATGGAATTATTGGCCGTTATTGTCGGATTAGAACAACTTAAATCAAATAAATACCCTGTGGTAGTTTACAGCGATTCAAAATACGTTGTAGATGCAGTATCTAAAAATTGGTTGAACGGTTGGATTAGAACAAATTTCAAAGGAAAGAAGAACAAAGATTTATGGTTACGCTATATACAAGCAGCAAAAAATCATTCTGTAACTTTTCAATGGATTAGAGGCCATAATGGTCACCCCGAAAACGAACGTTGTGATCAATTAGCTGTAAGAGCTGCTGAATCAAAAAATTTATTAATTGACGAAGAATTTGAACGAATAGAAAGAGAATAATTTCCTATTCAGCTTTTTTATCCTCGATTGCCTGACAAATCTTAATAAAAGTATAAACCAAGGGATGCGGTAGTTCACGCGTTGAAGATATTTGTGGACAACACGCACATGCTACGAAAAAAGGATGATTTTTTAAACTAATTATCTCTGGATCTTCATACTGATTATAAGCTTCGACATCCATGAATCCTTCAATTAATTGAGGAACAATCTGCGGATAAATACTGTATCTTGAAGAAGACAATTCAAATGTTGTGTGGTTTTCAAATAGTTTTATAAACGTATTTGAATGGGGAACGATTGTAATTTTTTCAAAAGTTGATCCGTCAACTAAATTATCAGAAATCAATTTTTCTTTACCCGTATTGAGTTGATCATTAGAAATCAACACCTCCACAAACGACTTATAACTTTCGCCTGTCATCAATGTTGGAATTTGCATCTGACTCAAGGTACGAATAATTCCATGTAAGAAGAAAGGATTTGTAAATGGTCCTGGAGCAATCCAAACACCATCATATTGATCAAATTTAGAAGGCTTTAGCATTGCAGCTTCACTCAATTTAATCCAATAATAACTCACATCAAGCTCCAAAAATAAACTAGCATGATCTAAAGCTAAGTTAGTTGCTTGATGCGAATAATAGGTGAAATTATAATCACCAATTACAGCTATTTTTAGTGAAGAATTCATACAAAAAAAATGAGCCACCCAATAAGGATGGCTCTTACTATTTTATCTCTTGTACCAACCTGTATACACAGCGTCTGTTACTAACATCGAATCTGTATAATAAACAGAATCTATTAAATGAAAATAAGTATGGTAAATATATGCCTCAAACTCCACTTTAAATTTCATGTAATCACCACTAGTATCAGACTCTTTTGAAGTTGATAAATACGTTACATTTTCGTCTAAATAAGCATGCGTTTCATTGCTTTTCCACTCTTTACCAGCAGCATCAAAGTAAGTAAAACTAAATCCATTCAAACCTCTAATAGAAAATGAAGGTTGAAGATTTGGAGCAGCTTTAAAGAAACTCTCAAAACTTGCTAATGTAGGACGCTCAGAAGTTCCCCAGTCAAAAAGTAAACTACCATGACTAATTTTCACTAACTGATTAGCTGAAGTTGAACTCATAGTAGAAATATAAATTGCACTATCTAATGTGTTAGAATTTACAATAAGATCCAAATCAGATGATCCAACATATCCATTAACATTTTGCGTTAACTCAACCTCGGAAGAGTTAAACTTACCATAAAAATGATTTTTTAATTCAACAACAGGTTCAGGAGCGGGAATAATTTCTCTTTTGTTACAAGATGTAACTGCTATTAAAGCACCTGCAAAAGTTAAAGTCTTTACTAAGTATTTCATCGTCTTTAGTTTTATTTTTTTAGAAAATAATAACCTGAAAATGTATTATCTTCAGACCTAAAGTACGAACTTTTTTGAAAAAAGTTGCCCTCCTTGAAATATTATTAGGCTCTAACTAGTTTTCTCTCGCATGTAAATGAAAATAATGAGCGATCAAATGAAGTATTTTCCAATGAATTTGCATCAAGTGAGGTCTGCGTATAATCATATCCTAATGCTTCCTCAACGAACAAATCCGAAATCAAAACCGAAGGATTGTGCTTTTGTAAGTAATTCAACAAAACATTTAGTTCATTAAAAGAAATGAACATTTCACTCGGATAAGACAAATGATTCTTGAAAGTTTCACCTTTAATTAATACTTTCGTATCAGTATTATCAAAGAAAATTGAAGAGATTCTAATTGATGTTGATTTTGCTTTCATGATGTTCATGTTTTTAATTACATCACAAAGGTCTAACAGTAGAACGTAAGTTTTTTACGTTCTAAAATTTCTTTTTAAATTAAAACAAAATTAAAGATGAAATACCAACGAATAAATCGCGAATTGTTTATCAATAATCGCAAGCGCTTTACAAAACAAATGGAGGGAAATGCTTTGGCCATCTTCAACTCGAATGATATTTTCCCTATTTCGGCTGATAGTACAATGCCTTTTCAACAACATAGAGATATTTTCCATTTATCAGGTGTTGATCAAGAGGAAAGTGTTTTGGTTTTGTTTCCAAACTGTAAGAACGAAGCACATCGTGAAGTTTTGTTTTTACGTGAAACAAATGAGCATATCGCTGTTTGGGAAGGTGAAAAATTAACAAAAGAAGCTGCATTAGAAGTTGCTGGAATTAAGACGGTTTATTGGTTGAACCAGATGGACACTATCTTAAAAACCATGTTGGCCGAAGCAGAAATTATTTATGTTAATACAAACGAACATTTACGTGCAAACACAGAAGTTGAAACGCGTGAAGATAGATTTGTAAAACAATTATTAGCCAAATATCCTGCACATCAAGTACGTAAAAGTGCACCAATAATGCATAAAATTCGCTCAATTAAACATGCAATTGAATTGGATTTGATGCAAACAGCTTGTGACATTACAGAAAAGGGCTTCCGAAGATTACTTTCTTTTGTGAAACCTGGAGTTTGGGAATATGAAATAGAAGCAGAATTAATTCACGAGTTTGTTCGCAATCGCTCAAAGGGATTTGCGTATACTCCAATCGTTGCTTCTGGACCAAACGCAAATGTGTTACATTACATTGAAAATAACCAACAATGTAAAGCTGGAGATGTCATTTTATTAGATATCGCTGCTGAATATGCAAACTACGCTTCAGACTTATCTCGTTCAATTCCAGTTAGTGGACGTTATACAGACAGACAAAAACAAGTATACAATGCAGTGTTACACGTGAAACATCAAGCTGAAAAATTATTGGTTCCAGGAACTATTATGGCTGAATATCACAAAGAAGTTGGGTTAATTATGCAAGATCAATTGGTTCAATTAGGACTTATAGATCAAACAGATATTAAAAACCAAGATCCAAATTGGCCAGCATACAAGAAATACTTCATGCACGGAACTAGTCACTTCATCGGTTTAGATACGCATGATGTTGGATTGTGGAATGAACCAATCAAAGCAGGAATGGTATTTACGGTTGAACCAGGAATTTACATCCCAGCAGAAGGATTAGGAATTAGAATCGAAGACAATTTAGTTGTTCAAGAATCTGGTGCCCCTTTTAACTTAATGCGCAACATTCCTATTGAAGTTGATGAGATTGAAACATTGATGAATGCATAAATCTGAAATTTATTACAAGTGGATTCCCTTTCAAGGAAAAACGGAGAATCCACTTGTTCTCATACATGGTTTTTTAGAAACACATGAAATTTGGTATAAACTACCATTGCAACAATTACAAAGACCGCTTTTATTATTGGATGTTCCCGGGTTTGGAAAAAGTCAGCTTTTAGACGATAATGAACCTTCAATTGCCTATTTTGCGAACGAAATCAATGATTTATTAATTGCCTATTCGATTAAGAAATTTGAAGTTGTTGGTCATTCCATGGGTGGATATATTGGATTAGAATTGCTGCAACTAAATCCACTAATGGAACGAGTTGTCTTGCTAAATTCTAATTTTTGGGCAGATCACAGTACCAAACAGAGAGATCGTACACGTGTGGCAGATCTTTTATTAAAAGCAAAAAACTTATTTATCAACGAAGCAATTCCTGCTCTATTTATCGATAAAAAAAAGCAAGCTAACAATATAAAGGAATTAGTTTCAAGTGCCAAATCTGGAATTGCAGAATGGTATGCCTATGCTTCACTTGCCATGCGTGATCGCAAAGATTTTACCGCATATTTAAAAGAAAACCCATCCAAAGTTGAAATTATTCATGGAGAATTAGACAATCTAATTTCTACTGAAAATATACAAAAACTATGTACAGGATGGAAAGATGTGCAAATTATAAGTGATTCAGGTCACATGTCGATTTTTGAAGAACCAAAGAAAGTTGTTGAACTATTAAACCAATTGACAGCGGTTTCCAGGTAATGTCTTTAAAACTCCATTCATTTCCAATTGAAATAACAATACACTTAATTTTGAAGATGGAAGATTTAATTCAGTTGCAAGCATATCAATATTCTTCTGACCAGCAAATTCCAAAGCGTTAACTACTAATTGTTCATCCACATTTAAACTTGGAAAAATTGATTTTTGAACCGGATTTTTCACATCTAAATCCCAACCCATTTTAGTTAAAAAATCTAGCCCATTTCTTACTAAATGTGCCTTGTTTGCTGCTATCAATTGGTTACATCCTTCTGAGCAAACATCAAACACATTTCCAGGAAAGGCAAACACATCTCGGTTGTAATCATTCGCTAAATCAGCAGTAATTAGAGAACCTCCCTTCAACTTACTTTCAACAACAATTGTGGCATCACACAAACCAGCAACAATACGATTTCGCATTGGAAAATTCTCACGATCTGGATTAGTATTTGGAGGATATTCCGATAACAAACCTCCACTGCTAAGCATTTTCTTCGCTGTTCCTCGATGCAAACTAGGATAAACAATTTCCAATCCATGGGCCATTACGCCAATCGTATCCACACCATTCTCGATACATAACTGATGAATCGTTATATCAATTCCATAGGCCATCCCACTCACAACAACGATGTTCGTACCTCTAAAACTTTCAATTAAATCTTGGCAAATCTTTCTACCATAATCAGTTGCATCTCTTGTTCCAACAATGGCAACAAAACGTGTGTCATTTAAATCGTATTTTCCACGTGTATACAAAACAATAGGTGCATCTTCACACTGCTTTAATCTTCTTGGATACTGAGGGTCTGTGTAAAAAACAAAGTCGATATCAAAACGCTCGAGGTCTTTTAAAACATTTACAGCTTTATCCAATGCCTCATCCCTATTCATCTTCTTAAGAATATCAACCTTAAATCCTGTTAGGCGACTAAGTTGTGTAAACGACAATAAAAAAATCTCCTCAATCTCATCTACGGATTGTAATAATTGACGCGTTTTTACAGGTCCGAAACCAAACAGAAAGCTTAGCGCAATCTGGTAATGTGATTTAGTAAAATTCAAAATAAAAGGTTTAATGTTACTTGAATATAAGCAAATAGTTCATTTAAAGCAATACTTAAAAAATCTAAATTTGTTAAAATCAACCATTTAATTTATCGAAAATTTTACCTTGAATAAGCTTATATTTGAAGCACAAATTGAATAGATAAACATGAAAGCAATTGGTATTATTCCGGCACGTTACGCATCATCCAGATTTCCTGGCAAACCTTTGATTGATCTAAAAGGTAAAACGATGATTCAACGTGTTTATGAAAATGCATCAAAAGCAACTTTATTAGATGAAGTTATTGTAGCTACTGATGATCAGCGAATTTACGACCATGTAATTTCATTTGGAGGTAAGGTCTTTATGACATCAGAAAAACACACAAGTGGCACCGATCGCTGTGGAGAAGTCATGATTCAATTAGAAGCAGATCTTGTAATAAACATTCAAGGCGACGAACCTTTGGTTGATCCCATCCAATTAGATACGCTTTTAAGCGCTTTTAAGGATGATTCGGTTCAAATAGCAACATTGGGCACACCAAACATAACAAAAGACGACCTTTCGAATCCTAATCGCATAAAAATTGTAAAAGACGTAACAGACAATGCAATCTACTTTTCTAGAAGTGCCATTCCAAATGATTACCACTTTAAGGGCGAATCATTCAATTTTTACCCATTTTTAAAGCACATTGGTTTATATGCGTTTAGAACAAACGTTTTACTTGATTTAGTAAAACTGGAACCAACAAAATTGGAGCAAGTTGAATCACTAGAGCAATTAAGATGGATGTATTATGGTTATAAAATCAAAATTGTAGAAACAACAATTGAGACTCCAAACATTGATGTTCCTAAAGATGTAGAGTTGGTTTTAAGCAAAATAATAGAATAACAAGTAATATGCATCTAATGGTGTTGTGATTGAACAATAAGTTTTTTATTAAATTTAGAAGATGAAAATCTTGTATAGCATTTTATACCTCCTTTACAAAATTTATGCTTGCATATTGCTAGTTGTCACTGCAATTCTTTTCTTTCCATCTCTTGCTATTACTTCGAAAAAAGAAAAATACTTTCATCACACCCATAAATTATTTGTTTGGTGGAGTAGAATATATATGTTTTTAATTGGTTGGCGTTTACACGTGAAAAAATCGCAAACTCTACCTGATGGACCTTACATCATTGTAGCTAATCATGCTTCATACGCTGATATATTCGTCACCCCTGCCCTATTTCACAAATTACCACACATTTTTTTGGGTAAAAGCGAAATTCTAACCTATCCCTTAGTAAAACATTATTTTCGAAAATACCATGTTCCTGTATTTAGAGATAATAAATTGAAAGCGGCAAAATCATTAATCCATGCACGAAAAAAATTAGAGCAAGGATGGTCACTCATAATATTTCCCGAAGGAGGAATTCCAGACAATGTTCGCCCAACAATGATTCCATTTAAAGATGGAGCATTTAAATTAGCAAAGGACATGAATATTCCAATTTTACCGGTTACATTTCAAAACAACTATAAATTATTTACTGATCCCACTGATATTTTCGGATCCTGTACACCCGGAATTTCAAAAGTGATCTTCCACCCCATTATCGATCAAAAAGAATTGGCAGAAAAAACGGTGGAAGAAATAAAAGACAAAGCATTTAAGTTAATTAATGATTCTCTACCGAAAATCAAATAATAAATGTTCAAAGTTACACGTGGAACAGCTAAAAGACCCAAAATGCAAGTAAAAATCCAAAATAAAGCGATTTAAAAGCACTTTAAACCAACCAACATAAAAACACCTTAGGTATATTGAGAAGTGCGTTTAAAAAGAACCAAATTTTTAAGAATATTAAACACTTAACTACCTGATTATAAATGCTTTAAAAAATTTAATAAACAAAATCAATTTAAATAAAAAAAGCCATCAACATAATTGATGACTTTTAAATTATTTAGTAAAAAATTTATCTACCCATCGCAATTAGCAAAACAGAAATATCACTTGGACTTACGCCAGATATTCTAGAAGCTTGACCAATCGTTGCAGGGCGAATTTTATTTAATTTTTCTTTTGACTCGATTGAAATACTTTTCATAGAATGGTAATCAATAGAATCAGGAATGTGTACATCTTCCAAACGATTCATTTTAATAACCAATTCCTCTTCACGTTGAATATATCCTTCATACTTTAATTGAATTTCAGCTTGCATAACCACATCTTCATGTTGTGCAGAAATCTCATCAGCTAAAACTCTAGATTCATTCGACAATGGCAATAAATCGCTCATTCCAATATTAGGACGAGTAATTAAAGTATTCAATTTGACTTGTTGGGTAATTTCAGAACTACCTAAATCTTTTAAAGTTGGATTTACAACATCAGGAGCTATACCTTCTTTCTTCAAGGATTTAATTAAATCATCAGTTGCCTTTGTTTTGTATTCTACTCTTCTTAAAGCAGCATCATCTTGTAATCCGATAGCATGTGCTAATGGTGTCAACCTTAAATCAGCATTATCACCACGAAGAAGAATTCTAAACTCCGCTCTACTTGTAAACATACGATAAGGTTCTTTCGTTCCTTTCGTAATTAAATCATCGATCAATACACCAATATAAGCTTGATTACGCGATAAAATCAATGGAGATTCTTCTTTAATTTTACGAGCCGCATTTATACCAGCCATCAAACCTTGACACGCTGCTTCTTCATAACCAGTCGTACCATTAATTTGTCCTGCAAAATAAAGGTTCTCTACCAACTTAGTTTCAAGCGTATGTTTTAATTGCGTTGGTGGAAAATAATCATATTCGATTGCATAACCAGGTCTAAACATCCTAACATTTTCAAATCCTGGAATTGTTTTCATTGCTGCCAATTGAACCTCTTCAGGCAACGAAGTACTAAATCCATTTACATAGATTTCAACCGTATTCCATCCTTCTGGTTCAACAAAAATTTGGTGACGATCACGATCTGCGAAACGATTAATTTTATCTTCAATACTTGGACAATATCTTGGGCCAGTACTTTTAATCGCACCATTAAACATTGGTGAACGATCAAACCCTGTTCTCAACAAATCGTGTGTATCAGTATTTGTATAGGTAACATGACAGGCACGTTGAACTTGCAATGCTTTTGTTGAACCAAAACTAAACTTAGATGGATTTTCATCACCAGGTTGTTCTTCCATCTTAGAATAATCCAATGATCGACCATCCACACGTGGAGGTGTCCCAGTTTTCATTCTTCCAGATTCAAAACCCAATTGAATCAACTCTTCAGTGATTCCAAATGAAGCAGATTCAGCTGCACGTCCACCACCAAATTGTTTTTCTCCAAGATGAATTAAACCATTCAAGAATGTACCATTTGTCAAAACAACAGCTTTTGAACGAATTTCGATTCCCATTTGTGTTTTGATTCCAACAATCTTTCCACCCTCAACAACAACCCCATTACATGAGTCTTGCCAAAAATCAACATTCAAATTACGTTCTAAAAGCAAACGCCATTCTTCAGCAAATTTCATTCTGTCATTTTGTGTTCTTGGCGACCACATAGCAGGACCTTTTGAAAGATTCAACATTCTAAATTGAATTGCACTCAAATCAGAAACAATTCCAGAACCTCCACCAAGGGCATCAATTTCACGAACAATCTGACCTTTCGCCACACCACCCATTGCTGGGTTACAACTCATCTGCGCAATGGTATTCATATTCATTGTCACCAATAAAACACTACACCCCATTTTCGCCGCGGCATTCGCCGCTTCACAACCGGCATGACCGGCACCAACCACAATTATATCGTATTCTTTTAACATCGAAAGTTCAATTAATGTTTCACGTGAAACCAACTAATTTGAATGCAAAATTAAGGAAGAAAAAATGAATCTAAAAATTTCGCGTCGAGAATGTTTCACGTGAAACAAAGGAGTTTTGAATTAATATGTTCCACGTGAAACATTCTATAAAACTTGAAGCATTTCATTTTCTTTAGAACGCATCAATTTCTCATCCTCCTCGGATTTATCTTTATAACCACACAAATGAAGTACACCATGTACAATAACACGATTAAATTCATTCATAAAATCAACTTTATTTATTTGTGCATTTTCAGCAACTCTATCTACAGAAATAAATAAATCACCACTAACAACATTATCTTCTGAATAATCAAATGTGATAATATCTGTATAATAATCGTGATCCAAATATTCTTGATTTATTTTTAAAAGGTATTCATCAGAACAAAAAATGAGTGTAATATCACCCATCTCTTTCTTTTCAATAACTGTAACTTTTGATAACCAAGATTCATAAAATTCTACCGAAAATTCATCTATTGGCTTTATATCTTCAAAGGAAAAATCTAACATTTATATTTATTATTTCGAAAAATAAATCAGCACTCTATTACCATTATTTTCAAATTCTACTTGATCAGCTAAATTTTTCATCAGAAAAATACCGCGACCATTTTCCTTTTCAATATTTTCTGGTGCTGTTGGATCAGGCAAAGTTAGAAAATCAAAACCATTTCCTTGATCCTCTATACTAAACAAAAAAGTATTCTCGTTCGATCCTGACTTAATAACAACCGATCCGTTTTGAACATTCTTATTACCATGAAGAATAGCATTATTTACCGCTTCAGTAACTGCGATTAAAACATTACCAAAACTTTCTCCAACTCCAACATTTGAACACACAGAATCGATCATAGATTCGACCTTAGGCATTGCATCAAAATTAGATGGTATAGTTAATTCCTCGATAATAGTAAAACCCTCCTTCATTGTAATTTTCATCAATATTATTATTCAATCAAAGAATTGAAATACTGATTTGCTTTATCCTTGTAATATTTAGAATAGACAGGGTCAACTGTCTTAAGCAATTCAATCTGTTTCAATTTTTCTTTGTTATACTGATCAAATCGAATTAGGTTACTATTATTTTCATTTTTTCCCTCTTTACTTTCACGTGTCTCTTCGAATCCTCTTTCACGTAATGCCTTCTCAGATTCTAAAAGTCGCGTTAAAATATCCTCTTGACGACGAATTAATTGATTAGAAAGACGCTTATTAATTAAATCATCTTGTTGTTTTTCCAATTCCTTTAAAAGTGGATCCAATTGATTTCCCTCACCCTTTCCTTCTTTATTTAACTCGTTCTTTAACTGTTCCAATTTTTGGCGAATGGCATTTTGTTCAGCAGCCATCTTTGCAATTTCCTTATTACCCATTCCCATTCCACCTTGTCCTTCACCTGTTTTACCAGGAGCATCACCAGGTTTCTTTCCATCAGGATTAGAACCATTTTTCATCTGATCCAATTGCTTTTTCAGCATTTCTTTCATATTTCCCATAGATTCACCTGCACCCGGTTTGGGCTTACCAGAACTACCAGGATTCTCACATGCACCAGAACCTTCCATCATAGATTTCATTTGTGATTGCATCTGTTGCAAAGATTCATTTAACATCACTGCCAAATTATTATAAGCCGTCATAACCAATTGCTGATGCGATCCAATCTTACGCATTTGACGTTCACCAATAGCATCCATACCCAATTTCAAATTACTATTAATGGAACGTAATTCTTCGACAATAAAACGAGAAAGCATAGGCTGACGTTTCGCTAATTCATATAAGCTATCCGAAACAGGAACAGTATTATCAATAATCAAACGCTGATTGCGAGAAAGTTTACGATAACTAGGATCATTTTGTTTTATCACAGAAAAATCCATCATTAATTTCTCTTGATCCAAAGAAAGAGAAACTAGCGATTCTAAAATTTCTCTCAACATTTCTATATCTTCGCCCTGTTGTTCTTGGTTCGATTTATTTTGAGCTTGATCCATTTTATCTGCTAATTCTTTCATTTTTTCAGCAGCTGATTTTTGATTTTGAGACGCTTTAGATTCCTTGCCTTTAGATAAATTATCTTTAGCTTCATTTAATTCTGAATCGATTTCCTTTTCGTCATTTTCAAGATCAGGTAAATTCATTGGACGATTTAGATCTTTATTCAATTCATCTAATTTGTTTAAATCCTCCTTTACTTGCTTAAATAAATCATTAATTTCATCTTGCTTCTTAGCTCCAACATTCTTATCTATTTTTTTTGATTCAATATCGTTTTTAAGCTTTTCTTGTTGATCAGCTAATTTTTTTAATTCATTTTCAATAGCATCAATTTTCTCATCAACTTGCATTTTTTTCAACATTTCAAGACTACGATCCAATTGTTTATTCATTTCACCTGAACTCAATTTTAGCTCATCTAATGATTTTTGTTGCTGTTCTTTGTTGTTATTATCTAATAATTTATCCAGATCATCCAATAACTTTTTCAATTCATCATCCATCAATTGATTTAAAAGTTCATCAATCAACTTTTGTTTCTCTAACAACGCTTCATCCTCCTTTGATAATTGCTGCTTTTCATCAAAACTATTTTGTAATTGATCTTTGGTGGCATCAATATCTTTTAACAAGCTTTGATAATCATTCTTGAGTTGTTCCAACTGATTTTTCTGCTTCCAATCAACATTTCTAGCATTCAATAAATCCTTTTGTAAACGTTCAATATTTAATTGAAACTCCTGTGCTTTTTTCAATAAATCCACTAATGATTTCTTCCCTTGCTCTTGTGCTAATTCTCGTTTATCATTTAATTCTTCAAGAGTTGGTAATTTATATTGAAACACCTTACTCTTCGTAGATTTAGAACCATGAACCCCATCATTATCAGAAACAACGAAATAGTATTCAATTTTATCTTCCAAGGAAACATTTTCACGCATAAAATCCACGCCAAAATCAAAACTAGATTCTAAACCTGAAACAGTTCTTACGTTTAAAGATTCTACACGTTTCTTACCATCATTTGAAGTTATTGAGTAAACAAACTTCAAATTTGTGAGACCATAATCATCTGAAACTTTGCCTGAAAATAAACGCAAACCAACACGCGTAGAATCTCTCACCTCTTCAACCTGAATAGATGGATACGCATCACGAATAACATTTACATTGAATGATAAAGAATCATTTACAGCAAGTTTATTACCTTTCAATAGCACCTTCACAGAAGTCGACTGAAAAAAACGCTTTTGGAAACGAAAACCAGCATCTTTAAAACTAACAGTAGAATCACCTACTGAAAAAGAAACTTCTTTAGAATTTTTAGAAACTGCATCCCACCGAATGATTGATCCTTCAGGAATAACCATATCACCAGCATTGTTAACAACTTCATTCGAACGACCTAAATATTTCGGAAAAGTTATTTCTGCTTTAAATTGACCTAAAACTGGACGACCATAAATAGCATAATTAAAATCTCTACTTACAAATTCATTTGCCTCAAAATAAAAAGATCCATTTTCTGAAACCTTTGAAATTAACCCCGTAAATTGATTACGTCCTACTTTCTTTAAAAGTTGACGTCCATTACTAGATACCAAATAAACTTTTTCAGGTAACTCCTCACCTACTAATTTTAAGTGGATATCTATATTAGCACCTTCAGCACCTTCATTCTTAAAATCAGAAAGAATAAATTCAAAAGGAGCTTCGGGAACAAAAACAGTTGTATAATTTACAACACGTTTACTTGACTCAGTAAAAAAAGAAGGAACAAAAACTGCAATACCTAAAACCAAAATAAAAACTGGAACAACAAACTTTAAGTATTTCAGATTTTGTTTAACATCTATTGCACTTGAAAATGGAATTGCAGATAAATTACTAGCACGTTGTACAACACTTGCTCGAATCAACTCTAAATTTCCGCTCTGAGCACTTAACTCATCATTCAACTGTAAGGTATTTAGTAAACGATCAGAAACGTCAGGAAAAAAGCTCCCAATGATATTAGAAGCTTGATAACGATCAATTCGCTTACCGAAAGAATAAAGCTTTGTAAGCGGAACTAGGAAATAATTAATTAAAACGAATAGATTGGTAAAAATAAAGGAGAAGAAAAGTAGTGCTCTAACTATCGTTCCAAAACGACCAAAATATTCAAGTCCAGAAACAATTAATAATGTAAGCAATAGGATACCTACAAACCAAATAATACCCTTAATAATTTGGTTTTTATAATACTTACGAATAAACAAATCAATCTGATCGATCAATTTATCAAAAGCATGAGTTGACATACTACTTTACATCTTACTAGTTAATAACTTACTAAGGTAAAAAGTATTTCACTAAAGCGAAAAGATTTATTGAAAATTAAGAATTTACGAATTAAATCGTATTAATTCTACTAGTCAATTCGTCACGATATGAACCTCCAATTGGAATCATCTTTTTCTCATCTTCTAAAAATAGATTTGGAAAATCGATGGATGCGATTTTATCTAAACGTACAATAAATGAACGATGTACACGAATAAAATCATCTAACCCCATTTTAATTTCGATATCCTTCATGGTAGAATGAATAGTATAACGGGTATCTTTAGTATGAATTACAACATAATCCTTTAAAGCCTCGATGTAGTAAATATTAGTTTTATTAACCTTTATCAATTTACTATTTGCCTTAATAAAAATAGAATCAAGGTTATTTACTTCTTTGTTTTCGACGATAGAATGAAGCGAATCTATTTCTTTTAAAACTTCGATTTCTTTCGAATGCTTATAGATGGCCATTTCTATATTGGTGTGTAAATCAATTTCTTTAAATGGTTTAATTATATAACCAAAAGGCTCAGTTATTTTAGCTTTAGAAAGCGTTGCATCATCTGTGTAAGCTGTTAAAAATATAATTGGAATGCGTAGATTTTTTCTAATTATATCTGCTGCTTCAATCCCATTCATCTCACCTTTCAGCATTATATCCATTAGTACGATATCAGGTTTAAGTTCGTCAGCAAGCTCAATCGCTCGCTCACCAGTGGCTGCAGAACCAACAACTATATAACCTAACTTCTTCAAACTATTTTGAATATCTTTTGAGACAATAGACTCATCTTCAATAACTAAAACTTTAATACCGCTCATTTTTAATATTTCTACAACTTCTCAAAGCTAATTAAAAAATTGGTTCCATTCGTACTTTCTAAACTCATACTACCATCCAATTGCTCACATAAGGTAACTACCAATTGTAAACCTAAGGTATCAGAGTTAGAATAATTGATATCATCAGATAATCCTACTCCATTATCACTAACTTGCAAATAAATCGTTCCCTCTTCCTCTTTCATACAAATTAATAACTCATTTGAACGATCATCACCAGGAATGAACGCGTATTTAAGTGCATTAGTAATCAATTCATTCATTATCAAACCAGAAGGAACTGCTTGATCAATGGAAATTTCTACAGGTTGTAAATCATAAATAATATTAATTTGACAATCAGATCGCTGGTAAAGTGCACTTAAATTGAGCACCAGATTTTTTAGATAACCTTCAAAATCGATAGAAGAAAAATTAGTAGTTCGGTACAAATTTTCATGTATGATTGCCATTGATCGAATTCTATTTCTACTTTCTTGTAGAATTTCAAGTGTTCCTGGATCTTGCACAAAAGAGCTTTGAAGATTCAAAATACTTGAAATAACCTGCAAATTATTTTTAACTCGGTGATGAATTTCTTTCAATAAAACTTCTTTCTCTTTCAAAGATTCATTTGTTTCCTTCTCTGAACGTTTCTTAACAGTAATATCATGATAAATCAATGAAACCTCAGAAACATTACCTTCCGTATCGTAAATTGGATTCATGAAAATCTCGATCCACAAATGATCTGAGAAATAATTAAACTCTACTTCAAACTGACGAGATTTACCACCAATAACTTTGGTAAAAATCTGTTGAAACTCAATTATTAGATTTTCATCAAAAATCGATTTAAAATAGTCAGTAATAAAATCACCAATTTTTATATCTCTATTGGAAACCTGTTTAAAATAACTTTCACTATGCTTATTGAAATATGTTACTCTACCATCCAAATCCAAGGTCACCAAAAAAATATTCGAAGAAGAATCATAAATAGCTTTAGTTTTCAATAATAGATTTTGAATTTCATTTTCAGCTTTTATACGTTCTTTAATTTCTTTGGATAGTTTCTTAGAGTTCTCCTCTGCTAATTCTGCTCTTAAAACTTCTTTGGATAATTGAATTTGAAATGAAATATCTTTCAAAATAACTAATACAGCTTCTTTAGCACCAAAGATGGTGTTAACAATGGTTACTTCAGCTAAAACACCCTTATTTCCATCGTTCAACAATAGAATACTTTCGCTTGGTTTACTATCTTCAATTTTTCCTTCAATTAAACGATCAAACTTCGCCTGATCTTCACCAACAAAAAGTTCATTGCGATTAATTTTATCTGTGTTTAAAATCTTAAATGCCTCTTTATTTGAATATAATATCTCTTGTTTATCAATGATAAAAATCCCTTCGGGCGCACTATCTAATACCGATTCAAAATTCTTTGTACTACGTTCGAGGGCACGAATAGAATTATTTTTTTCTGTAACATCATGAATTACACATTGATGCAACATCTGCTTACCAATCACTAGTTCAACAATAGCAACTTCGGCCTCAATAGAATTGTAGCGACCTTTAAAAACCCAATTAAATTTTACATTTCCTACCTGACGAAGTTTAGTAGTATATAACTTAATCTGATTACGCAATTCTTCTGAATCAGTAAGCGAAAGACTCCACAAATCCAGATCCAAGAATTGTTCTTTTGGAATTCCAAATATTTGCATTCCACGTCGGTTGACATCAATCACTCTGCTACCATCCAAAATTAGGATGGCATCATTAGATTCTTCATACATCAATTTATATTTCTCCTCACTTTTTCTTAAAGCATTTGAAGCTTTTTGAATATCAGAAACGTCCACCACTGAGCCCTCAATGTATTGATGCAATTCATCAAAATAAAAATTGAAAACTAACCATTTAGTGCTTCCATTATTTAATGTAAAATGAGTTTGATAATTATTAAATCGTACAGTTTCAGAAATAATATCAAGTAATTCCTTCATTTCATTATCATCATTCACGAAATGGTCACCTACTTTAAATGAATTTTCAAAAATTTGTTCAAATGTTCGATTAAAATTTACCAATCGAAACGAGGTATTTAATGTAAAGATTCCAGCTTGATTCTCATGGTAAAGATTTCTGTATTTCTCTTCACTCAGAATTAACTCCTCCTGCTCTTTAATTCGATCCGTAACATTGTTTGTCTTTACTAGAAAACAGTCTATTTTATTGACTTTAATAGGAGAAAAAACCATTTCAAAACTCTGATTTTCCACCTTAATAATCTTAGTAATGTATTCGTTACCTTGCAATTTTAAAAGATTTCGAATGTCATTCTTAGTTAATTTATCACCAAAAATTTTAGATAAACTAATTTTTACCTCTTGTTTTTCCTTGCTTGTTGAAATGATCTGAATATCATCGTTAAAATCAAGAACCTCAATTTTTTCATTGTCAAATCTAAACAGAACAAAACCAAATTTTACTCCTTGGGATAGACGCTCGAGGTAGCTATTAAAATCAAATACGGATGATAACATTTGATTTCGACTATAAAGAGACAAGAGGCAAACAACAGAAATGGCTAAAATAAAACCTAACATCATTTCCTTTGACAATAATTGATCACTACTCGTAAACTGAAATGCATACAACATCAATGAACTTACGTATAGCACATAAATTAAACTTATGTAAAGTCGTTGAATAATAAAGATGCTGATAGAAAAGAGGCAGTAAAAACTAATTAAATCAATGATCTCAAAATTATTATCAATCAAATCGAAAAATGCGAATAAAGTCATTACGAATAGATGAAAGATAAAAAATTGATAAAGTTTATCTCTCAAAATTTCTACAAACCAACAAATAGTGATGTACACAGGAAAACAAACGGTATAGGATAAACCTAGATAAAAATAAATGCTTGAAATTTCAGTATCCTTGATTACCCAACAAAATATGGGGGCGATGATAATACAAACAACTAAATTGATATATGCCAAACGTCTAAAATCATTTTCTTTTTGACTGTAAGATCTAAAATCAATATCAGTGGACTTTAAACGCTTAAAAAAATTAGACATTATATTGAAAATCAGTAATAATTAGATTCCTTTGCTGTTGATTTCTCTTAAAAGTAACGAAAATAAAATCAAACTATCAAATCCTATTTTTTTCTCTTATTAAATAATAAAAAAAGAAAGAATTAAATTTTAATATTTTTTATTCTCTTTATTATGTGTGTTAATATGTGTAAATCATAATCACATTTTCCTTTCAAATATAAGAAACTGAAACTTATTAGCTACTTATTAACTATTGTTTTGCTAAATAAAGTATTTTAAACTAAGGAAATAATAGCTTTATTAACAAATTATGAAGTTCGGATTGTGTTAATGTTTTGTGTGTGTAAAACTGTGTTGATTCGTGTAAAACGATGGTGATAAATTGTTTTAAATTTCACGTTAACTTTCTTGTATATATGAAAACTGTTCTTGTATATATGAATAAATCAAATTAGCAAGAAATACTTTTTGATTTTTATAAACACTAATTAACAATTTAGCACTTTTTTGAGTTTAAAAATAGTTTTAGAAATCCCTTTAAAATCAAGGGTTTGTAAAATGTAAATAAGTGTAATGTTAACAACAATTAATAACGTTGGCTGATAATGGGTTTTTAACAGGAAACATATAGACAAAAAAAAATCCCTTTATTAAGGGATTTTAATGTTAAAAGGTTGTTCAATCAAACCCATTTATCATTTTTCATTTCACCAAGAACAACAACGACTTTTGATCTTGAATATTCTTCGGCTGCCAGTAACATTTGTTCTTCTGTATCTCTTCTAATTATGATAGCTCCCGAACCGGGATTCTTTACTTCGATATAAAACCCGTTCTTCAGTCTGGCAGGTTTTGTAGGTGGTCTTCCCATAATTTATAAATTTATAAAGTAACCGTAATTGCTCTAAATTTAGTAAATTAGGAGTTAAGATGGAAGTATTTAACAAATTTTATACTTATATAGCAACTGTAAAAGTGATTTTTTCACCTTCAACTTTATAAGTTATATACTTTTTGTAAAGTAAATGTGCCAGTAAATTTTCTAGGAAATCTCTTTTTATATCAACCTTTTTTGCCAGCTGCGTCATCGAAATTTCCTTATTATTTGCTAATAATTCTAGAATGGTTGATTCTTCAGTACTTAAGTCAACAGAAATAGTTCTATTTTCTAAACCAAGTTCTAAGAATTTTTGAAGTACTTGATTCGTTTTAATTGAGTTTTCGTGGTATCTGATATAGAGATTTAATTCATCATTTTCAATTACCTTGTGTAAGGTCTGTGACTTAGGAACATTTACCAACATCATAATTTTATGATCGAATTGTATTGTGTTGATAGCTAATTCGACTGCTGGTATGCATAGTTCGCTAGATGATTCCATAAGTGAACTATATGATTCGGACGGTTCAATTCCGGCAACTTTGCCATTTTTTCTAACACCAATCAGGATAAATCCTCCTTTGGTATTAGCTAAAGCAGTTAATGTTCTTGCTAGGTCTTCCCTATTTTCAGTATTTAAGAAAAATTTAGTTTGTTCGTTTTCCCCTTCTGCCAGTAAAGATTTAACTTGCTCCTCCATCTCAGTTTTATATGAATTCAAAATTACTGCATAAAGTTTACATATTGTAATTTTTCGAGCAGCTTTCAATACTTTTTAAAAATAAAAAAGCCCGAATAAATCGGGCTATCAGTATTTTGATGGTGAGATTAATCGTCGTTTCTACCTAATAACATGGATGCATAATAAACCAAGGTGGTAATTGCTCCTAAAGCTGCTACAACATATGTCATTGCTGCCCATTTTAAGGCATCTTTTGATTGCTCATATTCTCCTTGCGTTGCAATTCCGCTATTTTGAATCCATGCAAGAGCTCTTTTAGAAGCATCAAATTCAACTGGTAGAGTAACAATACTAAAAAGTGCAATTACACCGTAAGTACAACAAACAATCAATAAAATTGTGTTGATTGGAAAAACGCTGTATAAAAATGCTCCTCCAAAAACAGTTGCCATCATGATTACATTTAAAATCATTCCACTCGCATTTTGAAGAGGAACTAATTTTGAACGTAAATTTAAAGGCGCATAAGCTGTTGCATGTTGCACTGCGTGACCACATTCGTGAGCTGCTACGGCTGCTGCTGCTGCATTTCTACCGTTGTAAACATCAGGAGATAAATTCACAGTTTTATCCATAGGATTGTAGTGATCAGTTAATTGTCCATCTACAGAAATAACTCTTACATCGTGAACGCCATAATCGCGTAACATCATTTCAGCTATTTCTCTTCCTGATAATCCTCTTTGTGAAGGAATTTCACTGTATTTTTTGAATTTCTTTTTCAGAATGAAGCTTACCAATAAGCCCAAACCCATAAAGAATAATCCAATTATCATTGCTGGTCCGAAAGTAAATCCTGTCATAATAAATTTATTATTGTGTTAATAATCTTCTATTTGATAGTATCAAAAGTCGTTCAATTTTCTTAAAGCAACGCAGGAAATGTCATTTTTGCATAAATAACTGACAAAGTGACCAATGTAAATTACTTTTAATGCAATTTTGCTTGAATCAAATTAATGAATTCCTTTCTAGTGGAATCGTTATTCAAGAATAGACCTGTAAAAGCGGATGTTGTTGTTGTTGAATTTTGTTTTTGAACACCACGCATTTGCATACACATGTGCGAGCATTCAATCACAACTGCTACTCCAGCTGGATTTAAAGTACGTTCGATACAGTCTCTAATTTCTAAAGTTAAACGCTCTTGCACCTGTAATCTACGCGCATACGCATCAACTACACGAGGAATTTTACTTAAACCAACTATTTTTCCTTGTGGAATATAAGCAACGTGAGCTTTACCGAAGAAAGGCAACATATGGTGTTCACACATTGAATACACTTCAATATCTTTTACAATGACCATTTCAGAATATTCTTCATGAAAAATTGCTTGATTTATTATTGTATCTGGATCCAAATCATAACCATGTGTCAAATATTGCAACGCTTTAGCTACACGTTCAGGTGTTTTTTCAAGTCCTTCTCTATTCGGATCTTCACCGATTTGTTTTAAAATATCTGAATAATGAGATGAGATATTTTCAGTAATTAAATCGTTGTACTCAATTTTTTCTTTCATAATGAATGCTTTAAAAAGGCATTAATAAATTTCCTTTCCACCGAAATATTCAACAAAATTATTTTCAGTTTCAACCAATTTAATTTTGACTAATTCGCCACCAGCGTTTTTGATTGGTTCAAAGATGCGATCCCAAATTTGAATCACTATATTTTCCGTTGATGCCAACATTCCCTTTAAAAATGGAACATCTAAATTCAAGTTTTTATGATCAAGTGGTTCGATTACCTCGTCTTTAATGATTGTACTTAAATCTTTTAAATTGATAACAAAACCAGTTTCTTCATTTGGAATTCCTTTAACAGTAACAAAAATGGTAAAATTATGACCATGCCAATTTTGATTACTGCATCTACCAAAAACCTCAAAGTTTTTTTCCTCCGACCACTCTTCTCTCCACAACTTATGTGCAGCATTAAAAGTTTCTCTTCTTGTAATGTATACTGTCTTCACGCTAACTATTAAAATGCAAAGGTAGTAAAATCGAATCAGTGTGGAAAAGTATTAAATGAAGAAAGTCGCACTAAAATAATCCAGTGCGACTTTCCCTGTTCAATCAAACCTGCTATTTAATCTCAGCAGAGATGAATTTTCCTCTCGAATTGAACTTCAACTTTGTTTTGTTTTTCAGCACAACTTCTTGTTCTTTCTCTTCCTTATCATGCGACCATTCTGTAATGACTTGTCCAGGATACTGTTCAGAAACATATTGAACAATATCTTTAGGAATTAGCGCTAAGGTCACTCCTTTTTTAGATTCAATTTCTTGCAAGCGAAATTTTTTGTCAAACTCTAACTCTACCTTATTCTTTAATGTGATATCATAATTGATATTATCCAATTCTTCAGCATCCAAATATGCTTTTTTAATTTCTGAATTAGGATAATTCTTTTTTACAAAAATGTGAATTTCTGCAGGAACTTGGTCAACTTCTAGTTTTTCCTTTTTCTGAGCACTTGCACTATAAACACCTGCAAGTAAAAATGATAGTCCTAAAATTATTTTTTTCATTTGAATAAAGGTTTTAGTTTAAAAACTCGGTTTTTAATGCTGCAATTTACAAATGATTTGTGGCATCTCCGGAAGATTATTTCTTAAAAAAATACAAAATTTTAAAGGCGTTCAGTTGACCAAATGCTTGTGTAATGAGCCATTTCTAATACTTTGTGTACTTTTAGAGGCAAAATAGCGTTAATTAATAAAATGCGACAACCTAGAATTATTGTTTCAGTGACAAACGACTTATATACCGATCAACGGGTAGATAAGGTATGTTGTTTTCTGGTTTCTCAGGGTTATAATGTGTTGCTTGTTGGACGAAAACGTAAGAACAGTGTTCCTTTACCACAACGCATTTATGAAACGAAAAGAATGTCGCTTTTTTTCGAGAAGGGTGCTTTATTCTATGCTGAATTCAATATTCGTCTATTTTTTCTTTTGCTTACAAGAAATAGTAAGATTTTAGTTGCAAATGATCTTGATACATTGTTAGCAAATTACTTAGCTAAATGTTTCAAAAGAAATACCAAATTGGTTTACGATTCACATGAATACTTTACCGAAGTTCCAGAATTGGAAGGTAGATTAGCTAAAAAGGTTTGGGAAAAAATTGAAGGATTTATCTTTCCAAAGTTGAAATCAATTTATACTGTCAATGATTCCATTGCTCAGTTATACGAAACGAAATACGGAAAAAAATTAGCAGTTGTTAGAAACATTTCTCCGTTATGGAAGGCTTTAAAATTAAAAACAAAAGCGGAGCTAAATTTACCTGAGGATAAAACCATTATCATCATTCAAGGTGCGGGAATAAACATTGATCGAGGAGCTGAAGAAGCGGTTCAAGCAATGCAATTTATCGAAAATGCATATCTGATCATTGTTGGGGATGGTGATGTTGTGCCGCATTTAAAGCAAATGGTGAATGAGTTAAATCTGAAAGAAAAGGTTTTGTTTTTTGGAAAGCAACCCTATGATCGTATGATGAATTACACATTTTATGCTTCAATTGGTTTGACGTTAGACAAAGACAGTAATCTCAATTATAAGTATTCACTTCCCAATAAATTATTTGATTACATTCATACCGATACAGCTGTTGTTTGTACGGATTTAGTGGAAATTAGACGTGTAGTAAATGCTTATGATGTTGGAGTTGTTTTGAAAGAATTGAATGTGCAACTTTTAGCTGAAACGTTGAATCAATTGATTGAAAATCCAACTGAATTGAAACGATTGATTAGCAATTGCGCAAAAGCTAAATTGGATTTAAATTGGCAAAAAGAAACAGAAGTATTAGCTAAAATTTATCCCAAAATTGGAGAATAGAAAAATACATATTGTTTCTTTGGATGTTCCTTTTCCACCGGATTATGGAGGAATGATGGATGTATTTTATCGCATTAAATCCTTAAATGAATTAGGATTCGATATTATCTTACATAGTTTTACTTATGGTAGAGGCGAACCTAAAGAGTTAGAAAAATATTGTTCAGAGGTTCATTTTTACAAACGTACAAAGTCGGTTAGTTCCCTTTTCTCAAAGCGACCTTTTATTGTAGAAACGCGCAAATCAACAGAATTGCTTGAACGTTTAAAGTCAGACAATCATCCTATTTTGTTGGAAGGACTACATTGTTGTTGGTTTTTGGAACAATTAAAAAATAGCGGTAGATTGATTTTCGTACGAACGCACAATATCGAACACGATTATTATAAAGCACTTGGTGAATCTTCAAAGGGATTGAAAAAGATTTTCTTTCAAAGCGAAGCTAAAAAGCTGAGAAGTTATGAGGCAACATTACGCTTTGCTTCTGCCCTACTGGCGATTCAAAATGAAGACCTTGATCATTTTCAGAAATTAAATAAATCAACTTATCTCCTTCCAGCATCATTTCCAAATTTGGAGTTGGTCGAAGAGAAAGAAATACAAGAATACTACTTGTTTCATGGAAATTTGTCGGTGCAAGAAGTGCATGATTCTGCACTATGGTTGTTACAAGAAGTTGTTCCTAATTTGGGAAAAATTCAATTTAAAATTGCGGGAAAAAATCCATCTCAATCCTTGATTGAAGCTGCGAAAAGTTCTTCTATTGAGTTGATTATAAATCCTAATCAACAAGAAATGAGTGAATTAATTTTAAAGGCAAAGTTGCATGTTCTTCCAACGACCCAAGAAACGGGCTTGAAATTGAAATTGTTATTGGCCTTGCAATGTGTTGGTAAAACAATTGTTAATTCAAAACAGTTGGCAGGAAATAATCTACATGAATTTTGTTTGGTGGCAAATTCGGGAGAGGAATTCATTGCAATTATAAAAGAAGAATTCGCGAAACCGATTGCTTTTGAAGAACGTAAAATCGCTATTGAAACCTTTAAGAAACGTATGAACATCCATGATCAATTACGCAATGTTTTGCAGAAATTAGACATCATTTAGTTTGATTTTAGTACATTCGGCTTGAATAAACGCTTATAATCCATGATAAAGAACTTTCTAAAGAAACATTTTTTAATGCTTAAGATTAGGGATCGTTTTAATCCTGCAGTTCAAATTTCTCAACGAAAGCTTTTTTTAGATTATCAACGTGATGCTAAAAACGGAACATTACCAGCATTTAAAGATACAGGTTTTCGGGTTTTCTCTCAGTTTGAAGAAGATGGATTATTGCTTTATATTTTTGCGCTTATCGGTATGGAAAACAAGCGTTTTGTAGAGTTTGGATCCGACGATGGAGTTAACAGCAATTCAGCTAATTTGTATTTCAATTTTGGATGGCACGGTTTATTTATCGATGGAAATCCAAAAGCAATAGAACGCGGAAGACGTTTCTTTAGCAAATACCCACACTCTTGGTTTTATCAACCAAAATTTGTGTGTTCACTTGTGAAGAGAGAAAATATCAACCAACTTATTGGTGGTGCGGGATTTGAAGGAAAGATCGGACTTTTATCTATCGACATTGATGGAAACGATTATTGGTTATGGGATGCCATCACTGTTGTTGACCCAGAGGTTGTTATCATCGAAACACACAATGAATTTGGGATGGAAAACATTGTTGTTCCTTACGATCCTGATTACTTTTACCCAGGAAAACATCCAGTTTATCATGGTGCTTCACCAGTGGCAATGACAAAATTGGCCAATAAAAAGGGGTACCGTTTAGTAGGTTCTAACGACTTAGGTTCCAACTTTATTTACGTTAAAAACGGATTGGCAGATGAACATTTACCGGAAGTTTCAGTTGAATCTTGCTTGCAACATCCATCTACCATTGAAGGGCTTAAAACATTTGAACCAATCAAAGATTGGGAATACGTTCGTCCAGATTAATTACAAATCTCTTCTTTTTAATAAGAAGCTTGTTAAAAACATAAACAATGCTGTGTAACAAACGCTTGTAAGTACGAAGCTCCAGTTTACATATTGCATAACAAACGCTGATTTATTCATTAAGAATCCCTGTAAATCAACAGAGGGATATGGTATCAATTTTCCTGAAGAACCCAATGGTAAGTAATCTGTAATAAAAATTGGCTGCTCATTTAGTTCTTTGTCTGTTGTGCCTTTCGTTAAAAGTTCTGCGATCATTAAACTTCCTTCTACCATCCAAAGCACAAAAAATCCAAGTAATGCTAACACACTTTTTTTAAGTAATACGGCCAAGAATAAACACAAGGTAAAGAAGAATAGTAGTTTTATGAAATAGGCAAATAGAAAAGCCATTCCATCGTAAAAACTAAAGGTACTTCCTGAAAAAATTAAACCAAGGATCGATGTAATTATAAAAACAAAAAGAGCTGATGCTAAAGCAAGTACGATATTTGTTAACCATTTTGATCGAATAAATTCTTCTTTACTCAATCCATCGATGAGGTTTTGCTTGAGAGTTCCATTGCTATATTCATTGGTCATATTCATGATGATTATCATTCCAAGAAACAGTTTTCCAATAGCAAATAAGAATGTTATATTTTGCCAGATGTAAGGAAAATCGAAGAAACCAAGTTCTTTTAAGTTGATCTCCATTCCACCTACGTTCGGTTTAATGAAAGATGCAATAACTCCGAAAGCTATTAACGCGACAAAATATAAGAGGATAAAAATACGGGCAGCTTTGTAGTTGTACAATTTGCTCCATTCTATTGATAATAAACGTTTCATGCGCGATCGTTAAATGTCATTTGTAAAAATTGCTGTTCCAATGTATCTTTTCGTTTTGCAAGGTGACTCAAAACAATTCCTTGATCGAAAAATGCTTGATTGATTGCATTTGCATCGATATCTTCTTTTAGGTATCCTTTGACAAGATCATTTTCTTTAATGCAATTTGAGAAATAAGATAAATTTTTAGCTACTTCGAGCAGTTGATCGATATTCGCCGAAGCCAATTCTACAAAGCCATCACTTGCTTGCATGTCGTTTACCGAGCCACAATAAATAGTTTTTCCTTTTTCAAGAATTACTACATGAGAACACACTTTTTCAACCTCGTCAAGTAAATGTGAAGCCAAGATGATTGTTGTTCCTCCGGCTGCTATTTTTAGAATTAATTCGCGTATTTGAATGATTCCTTGCGGATCTAGTCCATTTGTTGGTTCATCGAGAATTAACACTTCTGGATCGTTTAAAAGTGCACCAGCGATTGCTAAGCGTTGCTTCATTCCAAGTGAAAAAGTCTTAAACGCATCATTTTTACGAGATAGAAGTCCAACCAATTCTAACTTCTCATCAATTTTATGCATCGGAACCTCTTTGATTTTGGCTACGATTTCTAGGTTTTTTTCAGCTGATAGGTAGGGATAAAAATTTGGTCGCTCGATGATAGCCCCAATTCGTTTTAGTAATTGCGTGGAAGTTCCTTCATTGAACCATTTCCACTCGCCACTAGTTGGGTTAACTACATTTAGTATAATTCCAAGTGTCGTAGATTTCCCACTTCCATTTGGTCCAAGTAATCCGTAGATATTTCCTTTTTCAACAGTTAAACTTAAATTTTGAACCGCGGATAATTTTCCGTAGTCCTTTTTAAGATGCTTGATTTCTAAAACTTTAGTCATGTGTTTTAATTACGTACTCGAAAATATGCTTTTAATTGCAGTTAAATTTCGAATTTGGGACGAATGGTTAATATTGAAGTATAGCTAGTGAAATTTTGGGCATAAAAAAACCACTTGCAATTACAAGTGGTTTTCTAAAACATAAAGTTTTAATTATTTTTTAGCTGCGCAACAAGATTTTGTTGAAGATGCACCTGAGCAAGATTTACCTGCAGCTGGAGCTTCAGCTTTTTTATCTGCGTCTTTAGATGGCTTTTTCTTGTCTTTACCACCATTGTTTTCAACAGTTGTTGTAGCTGCCATTACTGTATTTGAAACATATCCTGTAGCGATTACTAACGCCAATGCAAATGCTAATTTTTTCATGATTTAACGTATTTAAGTTTGTACTAATTTATAAACTTTCTTGAGTTACACCAAATTATTAACAAATATTTCGATTTGTTAATAATGGTTATTCTACAATAAGGATATAATTGTTCTTTTTTCCTTTACCAAGCAAAATGTATTTTCCATTAATAAGGTGCTCCTCATTTAAAACAAAATCTTCGGAAATTTTTTCTTTATTTACGGAAATTGCATTTGCTTTTAACTCTCTTCTTGCTTCACCATTTGAGGCTAAAAACCCTGTTTTACCAGCCAGTGCATCCAAAATTCCAAGTGAAGAAAAATCTTCTTTTGAAACTGTAGCTTGCGGTACACCAGTAAATACTGCAAAGAAATCTTTTTCAGACAAAGCTTTTAAATCATCTGAAGTTGATTTTCCAAACAAGATATTAGAAGCAGCAATTGCAGTTTTTAATTCAGCTTCACCATGCACAGCAATTGTTAAATCCTCTGCCAATGCTTTTTGCAAAGCGCGTAGGTGAGGAGCTTCATTATGTTCAGCAATTAACGCTTCAATGTTTTCTTTTGATCTGAATGTGAAAATTTTAATGTAGCTTTCAGCATCAGTATCACTTGCGTTTAACCAAAATTGGTAAAATTCGTAAGGTGAAGTTCTTTCAGCATCCAACCAAATATTTCCACTCTCAGATTTTCCGAATTTTGTACCATCTGCTTTGGTAATTAGTGGACAAGTTAATGCATACGCTTTTCCACCTTCTTTTCTACGAACCAATTCTGTTCCTGTAGTGATATTTCCCCACTGATCAGAACCACCCATTTGTAGTGTACATGCTTTGTGTTTGTACAAATGCATGAAATCGTATCCTTGAACCAATTGGTAAGTAAATTCGGTAAAAGACATTCCGTCGTTGGCTTCGCCTGTTAAACGTTTTTTTACAGAATCTTTTGCCATCATGTAGTTTACAGTGATGTGTTTACCAACATCTCTAATGAAATCTAGGAACGAAAATTCCTTCATCCAATCGTAGTTGTTAACCAATTCTGCTGCATTTGGCGCATCTGAATCAAAATCCAAAAACTTAGCCAATTGCTTTTTAATAGCGTCTTGATTGTGTCGTAATGTTGCTTCGTCAAGTAGGTTACGCTCATCTGATTTTCCAGAAGGGTCACCTATCATTCCTGTGGCACCACCAATTAATGCTAAAGGTTTATGTCCAGCATTTTGGAAGTGTTTTAATAGCATTACACCTACCAAGTGACCAACATGCAATGAATCAGCTGTTGGATCAATACCTACATAAGCAGCGCGCATTTGTTCCATCAAATGTTCCTCTGTACCAGGCATTACATCGTGGAGCATTCCCCTCCAACTTACTTCTTCAATAAAATTTTTCACTTTGTGTATTTGTTGTGTTCGCTTGCGAACGTTCTTACTTGATTATTTACCGAATTTAGCTTTGTAATCAACAACGCTTTGCTCGAAAATACGGATTGCGTCAGCTTTAGGTAAGAAACCTTTTACTTCAGTTGATTTTTTCTCTAACTTCTTGTAATCTTCAAAGAAAACACGGATTTCATCTAAAATATGCGGATTTAAATCTGCCAAATCATTGATGTGGTTCCAGTTTTTATCTCCTTTTGCAACAGCAATGATTTTATCATCCATTTCACCACCGTCGATCATTTGCATAACACCAATGATTTTTGACTCAACCAAACACATAGGAACGATTTCGATGTCAGATAAAACCAAGATATCTAGTGGATCATTGTCATCACAATAAGTTTGAGGAATGAAACCATAATTTGCAGGGTAAAACATTGGAGAAGCAATTACGCGATCCAACATAATCATTCCTGATTCTTTATCTAATTCGTATTTAGCTCTGCTATTTTTAGGGATTTCGATAATTCCTGTTACAACTTCTGGTGCATTTTCTCCGAAAGAAACATCGTGCCAAGCGTTAAAACTCATTGTATTTGAATTTAAAAATTAATGTTCGTATATAATAATAATGAGGGCAAATGTAAGCAATTTCAGTTTTGTACATACAATTTTGAATCGATACATTGGCTGGAGGCAATTTTTTTAGAGAAAAATAACCTTTTGCAAGTTGAGTTGCCTGCTTTTTTCACTTTTGCAAGTAAAATATAAATTCAAAGCAAATAAAAAGGGAAGACTAAATCCTCCCTAACTACTATAATTTTGTTGTCAATTCTTTAAACACTTCTTCAAGCGATTTCTCTTCGATTTTCAAGGTCAATGTCAACCAATTATTATCGGATGCATATTTTGAAACTGTTCGACGTAAATCGATGTCTTCAATTGTTTCGAGTAACCAACCATCTTTAACTTGTTCTACTTTGCGAACAGAAGGAACTTTGCTTAATTGTGCTTTGGTTACTTTATCTTCAAATTCAACATAAACAGTTTGAACTTTAGATGCTTTCTGTAATTCCGAAGCTTTATTATCTGCAACAATTTCTCCTTTATTGATAATCACAACACGGTCACAAATGGCTTCTACCTCTTGCATAATGTGCGTTGAAAGGATCACTGTTTTCTTTTTTCCGATAGACTTAATCAACTCGCGAATCTCTACCAATTGATTGGGATCCAATCCTGTTGTTGGTTCATCTAAAATTAGCACTTCGGGATCGTGAATAATTGCAGCGGCTAATCCAACACGTTGACGGTATCCTTTTGAAAGCATTCCTATTCGTTTGCTTTGCTCTACTTCCAATCCAACTGCTTTGATCATTTCTTCAACACGCGCACGAACATTTTTGATTTTGTAAACATTACCTACAAACTCTAGGTATTCTTTTACGTACATATCCAAGTACAAAGGATTGTGTTCTGGCAAGTATCCGATTTTTTTACGCGTATTGAGTGAATCAACCGTTACTGGAATTCCACAAACCTTCACTTCACCGTCACTTGCAGGAATAAATCCTGTAATGATTTTCATTGTAGTAGATTTTCCAGCGCCATTTGGACCTAGAAATCCAACAATTTCTCCTGAGTTTACTGTAAATGAAACATCGTTAACAGCTGCTTGTTCCCCGTAATATTTGACTAAATTCTTAACTTCGATTGACATGCTTTTAGCAATTTGAATTGTACGAAGATAATGATTATTGAGGTTTTTGGTGATAAAATTTGTTAACCTAGAATGTGTGATAAAAATTTACTTGAATAGCTAGTAAAAAAAGAATGGTCACGAGTAAAAACCCGTGACCAATATCATAAGTGTAGCAGATAAATAATAATTGTATTGGTTTTAAAAACCTACACTGCAAATAACTTAAATTATTAGTAAATAGTCATAAAAATGACCGTTGCAAAACCGTTGCAATTTGTAAATCATTAATTATTAACTGTTTTGATGTGTGGTTTAAATAGCAATTAGATACCATCAATTATATTCTTGATTTCATCATCTTGATTTAAATGGAATTTCTTTCGAATTCGAAATTTATAACTGCGAATACTATCAAATGAAATACCTAAGATGGCAGCAATTTCTTTACCTGACAAATTCATCTTTTGCAAAATGATGTATCTCAATTCAGCTTGAGTTAATCCAGGCATTTGCTCATTTAAACGATCTATAAATCCAACATGCACATTTTCGAATGCTTGTTTGAATGCGATCCAACTTTCATCTGTTAAAATTGCTTTATTCAATAGGTCATTCAAAATATTGGCTCTTTGCATCAAATGTTCGTCTTTGCTATTGCTAGATTCAATCTTCTTTAGTTCTTCACGAAACACCACCAACTCTTTGTTCTTTGATATGAGCGAATCTGTTAAGTTGTTTAATTCTTCTTGTGCAGATTTAAGTTTTTCACTCATTTGCTGTTTTTCCAAAGCCATCTTTAGTTGCTTTTGTTTGTATACAGAGCGCTGTTTTTGAAAGAAAATAATCGATGCAATAATTATAAGTAGAAGAATGATGCTGGTAGAAATAATAGTAACACGATTTAATCTTTTTTCATTTTCAAGTTCTGCTTTCTGTCGGAAATATTTTTCAATTTCTTCCTTGCTTTCAGATTGTTTTACCAAGCTCGAAAATCTTTTTTTACTTGTTAGAATCGTAGATTTTAATGCAGAATCGATTAACTGATATGCTTGATTAAAATCACCCTTTGTTCCGGCAATGTATGCTCTCAATGGAAGGTAAGCAAGCTCTAATGAATGATTTTCAACTCCTACCATTAATGGATCAATCATTTGAATTGTTTTGATTGCTTCTTCTTGCTGATTACTTTCGATGTAAAGGTTGGCATAGATTTGCAATCGTTTGACATATATGCTCTTTTCGATTTCTACGTCTTTTATTCCAAAGTAATCTCCCTTGAGTGCATTAAACGCTTCATTGATTTTCCCTTGACTACGGTACATCTCGGCGAGGTGATTTTGCGCCAATCTTACCCAATTTGCATTTTTCTTTTCGATGGAAAGGTTTAATAGTTTTTTAAAAGTGCTAGCCATCTCCGATTCATTACTCTGTGCACGGTAAATCAAACCCTTTGTATTGATGATATTTAGAATCAATCCATCGTAATAGGTATTTGATAATTTTTCTGCAATTTTCAAGTACTGCAAAGATGTTTCATTGTAGCCGATGTTAAAATGAACGGATGCAATATTGAAAACCAATTCTTGTTTGTCGGGCAATTCTTTCACGTCTAATTGATCCAAGAAATCCATCGATTCGTTGAGCCAAGATAGAGCTTTAGCGTATGCCATTTCTTCGTAATAGTAATGTAAACCTAATGCCTGTCGCGTTCTAGCTTGTAGATGTTTAATGCCTGTCTTATCAACTCTTTCTATCAGTTTTTTCATTCCTTCTTTGTAGTAAGGATATTTTTTAGAGGATAGGAAATTAAAAAACATCAATTCTGTCTCTAACAACAGCTCATTGTCTTTGTATTTGAGTGCAACTTTTTTTAGCTTATTGACTTCTTTGAAAAATGTTATTGAATCATTGAAAATATCATTGTAATAGAAGTCATTAATAAACGCCTTTTGTCTGTTCGCGTAAGATTTATTAGCTAAATATTCATATTTATTGGCATGTAAATAAAATGAAAACAGCAAGCAAAATAAGGTAAGGAGGGCCTTCATATACGTCAACAGCAAAATTGTTATATTGATTAAACAAAGCTAATGATATCCTATTAGCAATAGGTGTTCTAATTTAAATTTATAAAAAAACCACGAATTTTCATCCGTGGTTTATATCTATTTTTTTAGATTGATTTTTATGAAATTTTTGAAAATTTTACTTTGGTTTGTTCCAATAGTTCAATTGATTTTTTTGCCTTATTGTAACCAACAAAATCTTTACTTGTTTCCATTTCTGCCATTTGGGTAGTCAAAGATTTGATAGAACTATCAATTAATTGTTGTAAGAAATTGATGTTTTGTGGTAAAAACATTTTCGTGTACATACCACCATTTTTTGCTAAGTATTCGTAAACAGGAACACTCTGTTCAATTAACTCTGGATTTTGAGTTGACAAGTAAGAGGAGAAAAGATTCATCAATCCCAATTCGTCGAAACCTGAAATTTTTCCACTCATCAAGTGAGATTTAAAGTAATCAAATTTTGCAGGATCTCCACTTTCAGCATATAGACCAGCAATTCCGACAATCATATTTGACGATTTTTCTGATTCCAATTCTTTTGCCTTGCTTACAGCTAATGTTGGATTAACGCGACTCAATGATTTTAATGCTGTGGTTACAACGCTGTAGGAAGAATCAGCTATTGCTTTTGCGTAAATTTCTTCTGATTCATTGTCGCCAATTTTATCCAAGTAATTTAATGCAGACACACGAACAGATGATTTTGGATCTTTGGTAACTAAGTTTTTGATCAATGCAGTTGCTTCAGCTTTGTAGTTATCCTTCAAGCGCACCGCTTTTTCCATCGCTAAACTTCTGATCGACCAGAAAGGATCTTTTAATGCATCTACGATTAATTTTTGAGAAAACTCATCCATTTTCTTCGTTCCATTGTTCAATGCTTTCGTTCTAGTTCTCCAGTTTTCTGCTTGGTAATATTGTTCTATGTACTGACCCTGTGGTTTTTTCTCATTTATTTCAGCCAATAATGCTTCTTGATTGTCAACAATTACTGTTTTTAATGTTCCGTTGATAGGGAATGTGAATTGATTTTCAATTTTATCAACAATTACACGTTGCACACGCTTTCCATTATCATCAACAATTGCGATATCGATTGGAAGTTTAAAGATTGGAAATTCAACTAAATTTTGCTTTTGCTCGATCGTGATAATTACATTTCCATTTTCTTCTTTTTGAGAAATATCCAATGTTGGGTGACCTGAGGCCGTAAACCATTGTTGGAAGAACCAATTTAAATCTTCACCTGTTACTTCTTCAAATGCCAAGCGTAAATGATGGTATTCAGCAGCTTTGTAAGCGTTGTCTGTCAAATATTTATTTAACGACAAGAAGAATGCTTCATCGCCAACGTACTTGCGCAACATGTGTAAGATGCGACCACCTTTATTATAGGAGTGTCCGTCGAACATTTGCTCTTTTTCATCGTAATCGTACCAGATTAAATCGTGGTAACCTTGCATTTGAGCTGATTGTAAATAGCCATTTGCTTCAGAACTAGCATAAAAATCAGCTTCGTCTTTTCCGTATTTGTACTCATCCCACAAATATTGAGAATAGTTAGCAAACGCTTCATTTAAAGGTAAATTCGACCAAGATTCGCATGTTACTAAATCTCCAAACCAATGGTGAAACAACTCGTGCGCAATGATTGATTCACTGTTTTCATCCAATTGTTCACGGTCTGTACGGTAAACGAAATCACCGAAAACGACAGCTCCGGTATTTTCCATTGCCCCAGAAACGTAGTCACGTACAACAATTTGATGGTATTTATCCCATGGATATTCTACACCCAATAATTCAGAGAAGAAACCAATCATTTCTGGAGTGTTCCCAAAAATGTTTTTCGCGTATTGTTCCCATTCTGGCTCTACGTAGTAGTCGACCTCAATTTTCTTACCTTTTTTAGATGTGTACGAATCTTTCACGATTTTAAATTCACCAATTCCCATCATAAATAAGTAGGGCGCATGCGGTAAATCTTGTTTCCAATGATCCGTTCTTGTTCCATCAGCATTCTTTTTGCTACTGATTAACTTACCGTTTGAAAGTGTTACATACTTATCATCAACTGTGATAAGGATTTCTTGGGATGTTTTTGCATTTGGTGCGTCAATTGTGGGAAACCATACAGAACTTGCTTCCGTTTCACCTTGCGTCCAAATTTGAGGCATTTTGTTCGGATCTGAACCATCATTGTTGATGAAATACAATCCTTTGTCCGAAGTAATTGCAGCACTTCCACCAGCTTCACGCTCGTTTGGTTTTGCAACGTAGTCAATTACTACGGTATATTGCTCTTTACGTGTATACGTTTTATCTAATTTAATTCTGATATAGTCTTCTGCATAGGTATAAGCCAACGGTTTGTTGTTTAACATTACAGATTTAATCTCCATTCCTTTTGCATCCAAAATTAAGCTATCAGTAGCGTAAAAATGTGGTTTCGCAGTTAATGTTGCTTTACCATACAAGTATGCTTTTTCCCAATCTACCTTCACATCTAGTTTTGTGTGAATTAAGTTGGTCAAAATTGTTTCTGAACCATGAAAAACAGCTCTTTCCGTTGGAGCAACTGGTTTTGCCGGCTCCGCATCTACTTCAGTAGTTTGATTTTGTGTGCTTTGGTTGGAAGTAGCACTTCCGTTCGTATTTTTAGAATCACTCTTTGATGCTCCGCAAGATGCCAAGACCAATGCGGCGATTACGATGTATGATTTTCTCATTTTCAACGGTTTTATGGAAGAACAAAAATGCAAAATTTTATCAAAGTGAACATTAAAATATGATGAATGGTGATTTTATAAGATAAATGAGTGCATTTTTTGCGTTATTTAATGTCGTATAATAACTTTTTGATACATGAATAAAATTCTACTGATTATGTTGAGCGTTCTTTTGCTGGCCGATGTGTATTTAATTGCCCAAGGCGACGATCGATCCATGCGCTTATTCACGAAGCCATTTTTGATTCCGTTGTTGCTTGCATTTTACTTGAATAAGACAAAAGAGCTTAACTACTTGTTCCTAGCTGGTTTGGTTTTTAGCTTTTTGGGAGATGTATTTCTATTGTTTTCTTGGGGCTTTTTACCTGGATTGGGAAGTTTTTTAACGGCACATGTGTTGTATGTTTTTTCATTTAAGCGATATTTCAACAAGCATCAGATTTTGCTCATTCCTATCTTACTTGCATTTGTAACTGGATTGTTATGGTTCTTATTTCCATACCTACATGAAATGAAGTTGCCAGTAATCATTTATGCTTTGATTATTTCAATTATGCTGTATGTTGCAGTTACAACGCAGCAAAAATGGTTAATTGCCGGAGCATTGTTTTTCGTTATTTCAGATACACTTTTGTCGATTAATATTTTCTATGAAACATCTTTACTTCGTGAAATGTTGGTTATGCTAACTTATATTGTTGCTCAATTGCTGCTTGTTGTTGGAATGAAACAGCTGAACGGAGGAAGGTGACATTACAAGTTAAGCGATTTTTTAAACGATTAATCAGGTAAAAAAGCTAATGTTTAACTATCTTTGAAAAAAATTAAGTAGCAGATGACACACGCTAAATGGAACTTTGACGGACAAGAGACTAATGCAACAGAAGGTGCAGTAGTAAAGTGGGATGATGATACATTTTTCTCCATTTCTTTTAATGGCAATACTTTTTTTGGAGAAGTTTTGGAAGAAAATCTTGAGAGCAATGTTTTGAAGTTGAAGATCAACCACCGTGTAATTACTGTAAGTAAGAAAGGACCATTGGATGAATTGATTTCTTCTTTGGGAATGGATGTTCCAAAAGTACGTAAGCTGAAAGAATTGCAAGCGCCAATGCCAGGACGAATCGTGAATATTGCGGTAGCTGTTGGACAGGAAGTAAATGTTGGTGACGAGGTATTATCTCTAGAAGCAATGAAAATGGAAAACGTTTTGAAAGCAGAAGGTACTGGTATCGTAAAAGCAATTTTTGCAAAACCAGAGCAAATCGTTGAAAAAGGTCAAGTCATCATTGAATTTGAATAAGATAAACTCAAAATAATGATTTAAAGCACGTTTTTGATAGCGTGCTTTTTTTATTTCAAACCGTTAATAACTTATAAGGAAATTGCCTTGAAAATAGGGTTTGAAAACGTATTTTTGTTAACCCAAATTTTAAATGCACACAAGCATCAATCATGAAACTTTGTATTGCCGAAAAACCATCTGTTGCTAAAGATATCGCCGAAATTATCGGGGCGAAAACACGTCGTGATGGTTATTATGAAGGCAATGGATATGCTGTAACGTGGACGTTCGGTCACTTGTGTACTTTAAAAGAACCCCACGATTACAAGGAAACATGGAAGTATTGGAAATTGGAAGATTTACCCATTATTCCAGCTAATTTCGGAATTAAAGTAATCGAAGATTCTGGTGTTCAAAAGCAATTTAGAACGATTGAAACCTTGGTTGCTCAATGCGATGAGGTGATAAATTGCGGGGATGCCGGGCAAGAGGGAGAGCTCATCCAACGATGGGTTTTGCTCAAAGCTAAATGCAAAGTACCTATCAAACGTTTGTGGATTTCGTCCCTGACAGAAGAAGCTATTCGAGAAGGATTTTCCAAATTAAAGGATTCTGCGCATTACGATAATTTGTATGCAGCTGGAAGTGCAAGAGCAATAGGCGACTGGATGCTTGGAATTAATGCAACACGCTTGTTTACCGTAAAATTCGGTAGAAGACAATCCACTCTTTCAATCGGTCGTGTGCAAACGCCTACTTTGGCTTTGATTGTTCAACGACAAAAGGAAATAGATGCATTTAAAGGTGAAGAATATTGGGAATTGAAAACCAATTATCGTGAAACAGAGTTTTTGTGTCAAATTGATCGACTACGCTCAGAAGAAAAAGCACAAAAGGGATTTGAGTATTTAAAAGAAAAAGAATTCGAAGTGACGTCTTTCGAGCAGAAAGAAGGAAAAGAAGGAAATCCACGTTTATACGATTTGACTTCCTTGCAAGTTGAATCCAATAAAAAATATGGTTATTCAGCAGACGAAACCTTGCGTCACATTCAAAGTTTGTATGAGAAAAAGATTGTTACGTATCCGCGTGTAGATACAACGTACTTATCAGAAGATTTACATCCAAAAGTGGGTGGAATCTTGAAAAACATGACGTATTATTCGCGTTTTACCGAAACGTTATTAACTCAGCCGATTCCGAAGCTTAAAACGGTTTTCGACGATAAGAAAGTTACCGATCACCACGCTATTATTCCTACAGGTGTTGTTCCTTCAGGGATTTCTCCTGATGAAAATAAAATCTATGATTTAGTTGCCCGCCGTTTTATTGCTGTGTTCTATCCTGAATGTAAAGTTTCAAATACTACGGTTTTGGGAAAAGTTGGAACATTGGAATTTAAAGCTACAGGTAAACAGATAATAGAGCAGGGGTGGAGAGAAGTTTATGCCGATATGAAGGCGAAAAAGGATTCTCCAGAAGATGAAAAGATCATGCCTTCATTTACCGAAGGAGAAACAGGTCCACATGAACCTTTTGTACACCAAGGAAAAACAACTCCACCAAAATATTACACAGAGGCAACCTTGCTTCGAGCGATGGAAACTGCTGGAAAGCAGGTGGAAGATGAAGAAATGCGGGAGTTGATGAAAGACAATGGAATTGGTCGACCGTCAACGCGTGCAAACATCATCGAAACTTTGTTTCGTAGAAAATACATTGAGAAAAAACGTAAAAACATTATTGCTACGCCAACTGGAATTGCTTTGATCGACACCATTCAAAATGAGTTACTGAAAAGTGCTGAGTTGACAGGTGTGTGGGAACAAAAGTTGCGTAAGATCGAAAAGGGTGAATATCAGCTGGAAGTCTTTAAACAAGAACTTTTTCAAATGGTTAGAGAATTGACCGATGAGGTTATTTTTAACACCAACGCCCATACATTCAACATTCAAGCGAATGCTGTAACTGTTGAACCGCCTAAAGAAAAAAGGGAACGCAAACCCAAAGAAAAGGTAGAAATAGAAAGTTTGGATTGTCCAAAATGTAAATCAGCAAAGATTATGAAAGGAAAATCGGCTGTTGGTTGTGCTAATTTTAAAGAATGTGGATTTAAAATTCCGTTTGAGTTATTAGGTAAAAAATTAACGGAAGCGCAATTAATTCAACTGATCACAAAAGGTAAAACGGGACAAATAAAAGGTTTTGTTATTCCAGGAAGTGCGGATCCAAAAGACGGGAAATTGGTGCTGGATGCTACTTTCAATGTTGGTTTAGAATAAAAGCAGCAGCGATATTATTTTCGCCACTGCTCTTAAATTTTATTGATTAGAAATAGCTTTCAACTCTGGAGTTCCGCTATTTTCCTTTTTTCTTTTCTCAGCATTTGTAGTAGTCGCGTCATAAGCTTTTAATTCTGGTTTTTTTTCGCTTTTACCTTCCTTAACTTCACTTGACGCTTTCAGTTCTGCCGCCTTTTTTTCTTGATTTTCTGTAGATTGACTAAAGGAGAAACTTCCAGTAAGCAACATTAAAAATACGAGTAATTTTTTCATAATCTTAAGGGAATACAGTTAATGTAACATGGTGATTATTAGGTTGACCTACAGGATCAATTACAGCATCGTCCGTTCCATAAATTCCATTTACAGAACCTTGCAAGAAAAATGTGTATGTTGTACCCACTGTTAATCCTGTAATATTGCGTGACCAAGAACAATTCCACAATGTCGTTGTACCCGTCCAGTCATCATAATTTTGAATATTGGTATTAGATCCTCCGTAAGATGTTGCACCATTCATGACTCTAAAATTTACATATGACATTGAATTGGTATATCCATAACCAGATGATGTAAACATTACGAACGCGCTTGTTTTGGTCGCTGTAAATGTTACACTTACGCCGGGTATATTAACAAAAGTGGCATTGGGAATAGTAAAACTTGATGCCAACGATGCACTTTCTGGATTAGCTGATGATCCTGCCGGTCCCTGAGGTCCCTGAGGTCCCGCCACACCTGGATCACCTTGCGGTCCTGCTGGTCCAATTGGTCCAGCCGGTCCAGTTGCGCCTGCTACGCCCGGATCTCCTTGTGGTCCTTGAGCTCCAACTGCACCTTGTGGTCCCTGAGGTCCTGCAGGTCCTTGCCCTCCTGCATTACATAAATTTGCCCAAACTGCTGCTGTTGATTCGAAGAAGAAGAAGCAATTTGCATCAATATCATATACCATTAATCCTTCTGTTGGATTTGCGATGGCAACTCTTTGAGCTGTTGTTAATCGAGGTACCAAAACACCTTGATTTGTGGATTGAATATCCAAAGCTGCATTTGGATTTGGCGTATTTGTACCAATTCCAACATTATTTTGCGAAAAAGCAGTTGATGCACTCAAAATTAGGAATGCCATTGCTATTGAACTATAAATCTTTTTCATAAGTTATTGTTGTTTCGAGTTTAAAGTAATATGACCGTGTTTTTTAAGTTGCTCACCTGCAACAGTTGCTTTTAGTGTATAGAAATAGACACCATCTGGACATTTTTGTCCACCAGTTCTTCCATCCCAATGCTCATTCGGGTTGTTTGTCATAAAGACAATTTCACCCCAGCGATTCACGATTGTAATTTCGTAGTCCAAAACATTTGCATTGGAAACCAAAAAGAAATCATTAACATTATCATTATTTGGCGTAAACACGTTTGGAATGGAAATGTATGAATCCAGTGGTCCAGTAGGATTAGGATCAGGATTAGAAGGTGAATTTGGATTAATCAAGACATATTGTTTATCTAATGGCGACATGACATAATTGTATTTTGTCATCCAATTAAAATTTGTATTAGAGGAGCCACCAACTTGAGTAACATCTTTCCATTCATTATCGGCTGTTCTCCAATTACCAATTCCTCCCCACACTTGATCATCAGTTGGAATGTAGAAGAGTGAAAAATTTGGATTTGTAGTTGGACCATTTTGTTCAATTGTATGGTAAAACAAATCATTTACACTTGCAATTGCATTTTCGTATTGCGTAATTGTATAACTATCATTACTTGCAGAATGGTTGTTCATACGAACAGAAAATTGTGTAGCCGTAGTCATATTTGGTTGGATCGTAACCGGACGAAATCTACGTGTATTCATACTTGACCCAACAGGAAAAATGTATTCTTTGTTTTGACCTGTAGTTCTAATGAAATAGCCATCAATCGCACTCATTACAAAACCTTCATCGTTGAACGTATCGTCAAATAGAACTGCACTTGAATCACCATTATCAACGAAAAAGGAATAAATAGACGTGTTTAATTCGCGATCGTTAATGTTCAGAATTCCTGTCGCACTTGTTCGAGCATCAACATTCAACAAGGTCTTTGCGCGATTGGCTAAGGTTCCAGTACCAGTTAAGTTCAAATGATTAAAAGTTGTTATTGTATTATTTGTGGATGCAATGAACTGTTGTTCATCCCCAAAAAGCTCGACTGTACTATTCTCCGCATTAAACGTTGCGTCGTTAATCCAATCTTGCTCTATGCGATAGATGCCGTTACCTAGCGCTACTGAATTACCATTTAAAGTAAAGTTTCCGGGCTGTGGCAATGTGGAGTTACGTGTTGTCGTAACCGTTCCTTCGTTTGTAAAATTACTAGCATTTGAAACTGTAATTCCACCATTGCAAAGAACAATTGCATTTGGAGAAACTGTAATAGTTGCCCCATTTGATGATAGTATTTGCGAATATGCAAATTGATTACTAGCAAGAGCCAGGAACATATAGAGTAGTTTATTCATAAGGCACCAAAATTTTTTGGTTAAATTTTAAATAGTATAAATTATGCTATTAATTTTGTTTCAAAAATATACTTTTATATCCACAAGAGATCTATTTTTGAAATTATTTTTATTCAAATTAAGTAGTTGAGCATCAGTCAATTAATACCACATAAAAAATCCTTTGAGCATTCCTTTAACCATCGGACTATTTCCCATTTGGCGAGTAATTTCTTCTTCAAATCCTTTTTTCGTGTGTACTTTTGTTTTACCAGTATCGTATTTTAAAGCGCTATCATCAACTTTAACTATTTCAACGGATTTCGCAAAATAAACGATCCCTCCATCTTCTGTTGCTAAACCTAAAATGGTTCCAGGCAATCCACTAAATGTTTCCGGACCTACAGAAGGAACTAGTTCTTCTGCATACCATGCATAAAGATTGGTAGTAGAATCTTTTCTATAAATTGCCATTTTACATTCATAGCCTGCTAATTTACGCGTGTTATCCGTCATGGTCCAATTTATCTTGTTGATGGTATCATGAATGTAAATCTTATTTCCCATCATGTCCATCATCGTCATACGATCAAGTGTGTTGTGATTGGCATAAACGGTGTTTTTCGTTGTCAACATCTCTGTGGGATCATTTGCTATTGTCGTAGCTGCCTTTGGAGCAAATACAGATCCATTTTCATTGAATGACAAAATAAATTCATCAATTTTCACTTTCTTTTCTTCCGCGTATTTTTTTAAAAATGGAGGAAGATTTTCAATCTTTAATAGATTTGTTTTACGTTCGTAAGTGATCTTTCCTGACTGAACAAACTGACCAAAAGCTGTACCACCTGCAAGTATGCAAACAAAAATTACTAGGATGTATTTAGAACGGATGTTTCGGCTCATCTTCTCGTGTTTTAGTATGATTAAACTTGTACGTTAATTTAAGTAGAAAGTAGCGAGATATAACACGAGTTCTGTTATCTACAACCATGTTTCCTGTTACTGTTCTACCTGCATTGATATTTTGATTTAAAATGTCATTTCCAATTAATGATACGATTAGATTTTCAGTTTTTAAGAATGCTTTGCTTACCTCTGCATTCCAAATAAAGTAATTCAAGTTGTATCCTTCAGCCAACTGACTATTCATGGTGTAGCTTGCATCTGTTTTAATTTGGAAACCTAACGGTAATCTCCATAAGAAACGAGCAGTATAAACTTGTACTCCATAAGGTGTATTTGATGCAGTACTTAATGAACTTTTGGGATTGTTCCACGTGTAGCGACCACCAATATTGAACTCTAAAGAATCCCATTGAAATCTAAATTCTCCACCTCCACTTAAATTTAAGTTGTCAGTAACGTTCTTTTCTCCATTAATGAAATTAGAGTAGTGGTTGTAACCTCCATTAACATTTGGATGAATCTGAATCGTTTTTCCTTTAATTGGAATTCCAGCTCCTCCGTAAAAGTTTCCATAAAAGTTCCCATCAACATTTACTGTCTGTGTAATCATTCGACCAAATTGATCGTAGCTTGTTGAACTAGCAAAAGCGTTGTTGTCTAAAGCTGCATTTAAGCCTGCCCAAAAGAAACTTCCTTTAAGTGGACTCCAGTTATTGAACCATGCATTAACAGAGTGCATGTAATTTGGTCTTAAATCTGGGTTACCTTCACGCAAGCGGTTGGGATTGGAGTTGTCTTGCACCGGCTGTAAGTCATTAATCGAAGGTTGATTCGAGTTGGTGTTGTATGTGATTGTAAATGATCTACTCATACTAGGTTTAAACTGGTAACGAGCGCTTGGCAATACATTTGTTATATTTTGATGAATGGAGTTCGACGTTACAAGGTTGATGTTATTGATGTCGACATTTCTCACATCCACTCTTGCAAAAGCTGTGTGTTTCGCTTTATCAAATTGCAACTTGAATCCAGCTTTATGTTCGTTTCTATTCGTTTCAAAGATGTTAGATAAGTCTGCTCTAAATCCTGAATATTCACCATTCACGTAATCGTTGGTTGTACGATCTTGATCTAGGTTTTCAATTTTGTAGTTATACATCAATGAACCTTTTAAATACTGACCAAAAGGTTCTGTATATGAAACAAAAAAGTTGTTGGTCATTTCATCGTTGTAGTTTTTCTTCGATTGATCTACAGTATCGTTCAACATTGGATACATTTGTATATTGGTACGCGTCAATAAATTTCCATTGGACTTATTGTCTTTGTAATTGAAATAGTAATCTACATTTATTTGTCTTCGTGGCTTCATGAATTTACGAATTAAGCCAACTGTTAAAGCTCCATCTAGACCAACTGATTTGTTTTTATTATTGGCAAATGTTTCCAATGTTGGCGTAGAACTTTCGTTCAAATATTGTGTAAATGTATTGTTATCCGTTACAGCTTGATCGACTCTAAAAGTTGGTTTTACAACTAAGTTCGTTAAAGAATCTAATTGAGAATCTAACGATAGATTGATCATGTGACTTTCATTTCTTGTTAAATTTCGCGATGAATCATCCGTAAAATAAGTTGTATCAGGTAAGAAGAAAGAAGTTCTACTTCCTGAATTTGTAATCAATTCAGTATTGTAATAGGTATAATTGGCACCTATTTTCGTGTTTTTGTTTTTACCAATTTTGTCTGAAAAGTAAACTCCAGCTCGCAATGTTCTAGGAATACCATTTGCTTGATTATTTCCCGACATGTTAAACGGATTTCCGTCACCAGTTTCATTGTTTAATCCGAATCGATTAACATCATTCCAACCAAAATTTGAACGTGGTGTGTTTGTTCCTAATGCAAAAACAGATAATTTTTGTGTACTATTGAAACGATTGAAAAGTAATTCACCTTCGTAGAATGGTCGGTCTTTCTGGGCGAGGCCGAAGTCAGAAGCTCCTGAAACTTTTCCAAAATAGCCTTTCTTAGCGTCTTCTTTTAGTTTTAAGTCTAAGACTTTTATTTTTTCTTCGCTACCGAATTGACCAACATCATTTTTCTCATAGATCTGAACAGATTCGATTGCATTTGCTCCCAAGTTTTTAGTGGCAATTGTTGGATCCGAACCAAAAAATTCATCTCCATCAACTAAAACTTTTGTAATTTCTTGACCTTGTGATTTGATTTTTCCTTCGGAATCTACTTCAATTCCGGGTAATTTCTTTAATAAATCTTCAACCACTGCATTTGGACCAACCTTAAACGAATCTGCGGTATAAACCAATGTATCACCTTTAAAATAAATAGGGTCTTTGTAGGCATAAATAACCATTTCTTCCATGTCAGTAGCTTTTCCTGGCATTTTGATGATTGGAATATCAATTTCTAAATTATCTGGATTTCCTACTATGTAAAATGTTCTTGAGTCGTATTTTGGGTGACTGATGGTTAGCATAAATGTATCCATCGAAATATTATTCATTTCAAAATGTCCATTTTCATCAGAGCGTTGAAAATTTAGTAAAAGCGAATCTTTTACTCTAACCGCTGTTGCAAGTGAATTCTTCAGTGGAGTAACGCCATTGGTATCTACAACATTTCCAGAAATGCGCATCATTTGGCTGTAGGATAGTTGACAGATAAGTAATAGACTAATCGTCAATAATATTTTGTTAATCATAGGTGTACGAATTACAAGCAACAAAAATATTAATTTGAATGGGAATTAAGTTCAGCATTTTATAGATGGTTAAAAATTAATTTGAATGGTAATAGCTCTCATTATATCGGAATTCGCCCAGATGTGGTTATTTGACCATAGGATTTAACCTTTTTACTAAAATGTGTAGCTTGTTAGGCAGAGATTTTGAACAATTGGTTAATGTGCATGTAGATTTTTTAATTCCTACAACTAAGTTGGATAAGCTATTTTTATAAAGTATTTCGTGCGGAATGTACACTAATTTTAATCTGTATGATTGTAAAAAAAAGGGGATAATTTTTTAATTTATCCCCGAATTTGAATTAGTAATTCATCCGCTTTATGGATTCACCATTTGAGTAAATGTCTATTACCACGCCTTTATATGATTGATCTACTTCTTGCCCTATGATATTAACTGTCTTGATTAAATTAACAGCATCTTTGGCATTGTTTAAAACGACTTTTCTATCGTGTTCTCTCCAAGTTCCTTCTAAGGAAATATCACTCAATCTATAAATATTTTCATGTCCTCTTTGAAAATTATAGTCCTTAATATTGTAGGCTCCATTTCCATTTAGGTTTCGTTGAATCGTAGCTACTTCTTCCCAACTATTATCATCAACATACCTTTCAATTAAGTAAGTTTCAGCATATTCATCGGTAAATGAAAAATTGATTGAATTGAATTCTACACCAATCGTCCCGCCAAAATCAACCAGCTGATTTCCTAATGGTATTGGAGTACAATTAAGTAAATTGTTAGTTCCATTGAAATCAAAATTAATATCAAACGGAGTATTGCTTGAAACAAAATTGTCAATGAGTAAAATGTATGATTGTCCTGCAACCATTGGCAATCCATTGACAAACTTATCTCCACCCGCACCTTCCGATTCATCACCTGACCCATCTAGTAAACCTGTTGGTCCGCCACTTGCAGCAAAAGAGCAACGAATCGGTGTACCTAAAGATGCACATCCAACACCTGGTCCACCCCAAATTGCGAAATCGTAATCTACCGTTGCGTTAATCGTAAATTCTAAGTGTCCATTTGTAGTTGCAATAAAATAATACCAAGACGACTGATGCTCTGTGCTCAAACATCCTTGGTTTGCAAATGTTAAGTCTTGATTACCGGCTCCACCACTATTTCCATTGAATGGGCTATCATCACAAATCTGTTGAGCACCTAAACAATCTTGAACTGTTGCATTTGCAGCATTCGCAGAGGTTGCGCATAAACCAAATGTCCCTCCTGTACCTGTACCATAGGCCCAGAAGCGTATCCAAATTGTTGTTCCTGGTGTTAAGCCTGTCCTTGTAATAGATGACATCAATCCATTTGCACTATCATCATCATCACATTCAATTAGTGTTAATGAACCACAAGTACCAGAATAAATTGCCATTCCAGAGTCGGATATACCTCCTGTTTGCGTGTCAATCGTTATGGATCCATTTGCAGGAACTACAATTGTAAACCACACATCACCTCCGCTGAAACTTGCACATCCTGGTGCTGGTACGCCTGTTGTTTCTGTTGCCCCAGCTGTAGAATATGTTACGTAATTGCATGAAGATCCTATTGTTAATGGAGTTGCAGTACAAGGATTATCATTCGTCAATGGAGTTGGTGAACTAGCACAGATGCTAAATGTGCCACTTACGTCGTTACTGTATTCCCAAAAACGAATCCAAATTGTATTTCCGGGTGTTAAACCTGTTCTGGAGATGGATGACATCAATCCATTAGCGCTATCATCATCATCACATTCAATTAACGTTAACGATCCACAAGTACCAGAATAAATTGCCATTCCAGAGTCGGAAATACCACCTGATTGTGTATCAATCGTTATGGATCCATTTGCAGGAACAACAAGTGAAAACCATACATCACCACCATTGTAGCTTGCACATCCTGGCGCTGGCACACCCGCAGATGCAGTAGCTCCTGTTGTTGTATATTGTACATAATTGCAGGCACCTGCAACGGTTAAGTTTATTGCATTACAAGGGTTGTCATTAGCTGGTTGCGCATACACATTAAGCGAAATCAAACATCCGCTTAAGAATAAAGTGTTGATTAACTTTTTCATAAGCTTTAGTTCTTAATTTTAAATGAAGTAAGGGTTAACTGGTGCTGCTCAAGAAAAGTTTTCAATTGCTCTTCTGTTACATCCTTCATTGAAAAAACGTTGAAATGATCTGTTTCATCATTAAAATGAACTTCAACAGTTTTTAAATTTGATGTGGAGTAAAAAGCTTTTCGAATTATATCATCAGTAATGACTTTAGCTTTAGCAGGAGTTGTAATTTCTGAAATTTTGAAATCATATTGCGTGTTCTGTGAGAATGAATAATTCACGAACAGCAATAGAAATCCAAAGAGTAAATGGAATTTCATAAGTTTAAATTTTAGAGTAGTTCCAAAAACCAAAACACATGAGGTACAGGTTTTTGAGCACTTCTAAATTTAAATACAAAATTGGATTTATACTTCAGATGATCGTGTAGATTTTCAAATCACTAATTTAGATATATAAATTGGCGACCTGAATGAATATTTATAACATTATAAAGGTAATTTGTTATAAATTAAATACTTTCTAAGTTTTGAACAAAGTTATTCGGTTACCAACCAGGGCTTTTTTCAATAGAAATGATTTCGAAGTAAGGAGTATAATGAGCGTTAAAACTGCCAATTGGAGTTCTAAATTTCACTTCATATTTTTGTAATACATTTTCTTCGTAGATCCCATCAACAGATTGAAAAACATCTACCTGTGAGCTGTAAGGTCGATTTTCAACCTGAATAATAGAAAGATGCTGAAGGATTAATTTTATATCGATTGTTCGAATATTTCTTGCTAACAAAAACACAGTTAGCATGTGAGTCATAAATGAATCTTTTTGGGAAATGGTTTGTTGCATCAACCCTTCTTCAAAGAAATCGTAGAATTGTTGTTCTTCATTTGTAGGAGCATAGTTCGGATATACTATTGACTCTCTTGTTAAGTATGATTTGAAAGAACTAAGTAAATTGGATGGAAACACATAATTTTCTGTGATCACAAAATCTGTAACCTCACTTTCGTGATTCATATTGACATCAACGTAGTATATATTTGCGTTTTGTTCTGTGGCAATGTTATAAACATGGTGTTCAACATAGTTTATTTTCTCATTGGTTGCATAGACAACATTTCGTTGATTATTTATTTTTTCTTCGAGTTCCTTATCGTATTTACCTCTCTGTTCGTTTTCATATTTTATTTGATATAGCGAATCAAGCCTTCTGTGATCGTAGGGCTTTACAACAGTTGTTGTGCCATATAGCAATGATTGATAAATGACTGATGAATCTTTATATGAATCTCGAATATACCTTTCTATGTTGGTCTTTCTTTTAGCAGAAAGGTCTTCTCTAGTTTCTGTTGGAACATATTTTAGTCCGCATGAAGAACATACTACAAGTACTAATACAAAGATTCTAAATAGTGCCATATTATTGATTTTAATTCAAATTTAAGGTTTTTAAGCCATTTTGGTTTTTTTAATCATAATAATTCGGTATAATATTTATCTTTGAAAAACTCTATAACTATTAAAACTCTATAACTATTAAAACTCATTCTATATGAAGCACATACTCTGTTTCTCATTTTATATGTTGATTCAACACTGCTCTTTCTCCCAAGATTATAATTATGTTGTAAAATTTCAAGAAGCTTTAAGTCCAACAGAACTTAAAATCACTTTGAATGATATACTACTGCCAATTTTTTCGGAAAACAATTCAATATTAAAGCTTGAAATTTCGGATGATCGCACATTTTTAAATGTTGTTACTAAGCAAGTGTTGCCGCTAGAGACAGTGCAATATACTTTGAAACAAAAGTACGCTATCATCATTCAAGAAAATTAATTTTTATATACTCCTTGTTATCTATTTATGAAATACTTTTTCTCACAAGTGACCTTATTGGTCTGTGCTTTTGCTGTTGTTAAATTTACAGCATTGGCGCAACCAGCTAATCAAACATGTGCTACTGCCATAACCTTAGGATGTAATTCAGGGATTCAGAATGGAACAACCATTGGTGCCGCAAATTTGAATATCGGTGCATCAGGATGTACAAATAATAATCTCGGTGTCTGGTATCGGATTGTTGGTGATGGTTCTGTTGCTACAGTAGTTATCTCTTCCTTAGGTGTTACTTGGGACTATAGAATGATTGTTTTTAGCGGATCATGTGCCAGCAAGACTTTACTCTCATGTATTGATGTTAGCGGAACTGGAGGAAATGAAACTGCTGTATTTCAAACTGCTATCGGAACTGAATACTTCATTTATGTCACTAACTATAATGCGAATAATACCTTAACTGGAGAATTTAGAATAAATTATACGTGCACTTCCATTACGACACCAACAAATAGTTCATGTAACAATCCTATTGTACTAAGTTGTGGTGCAACAAATCAAGCTGGTTCAACTTTCGGCGCTACACAAAGTACGAACATTTCGCCCAACTGTGCCAAAACCACTGGTGTGTGGTATTCTTTCGTTGGAAATGGTCAAAATGTGCAAGTATCGACAAATACTACTTCGTTGTGGGATCAAGCAATTGCCATTTATTCTGGCACTTGTGCCGCGCCAAGCTTAATTGCTTGTGTGAATAATTCGAATGCTGGATTAAACATGAATGAATCATACACACTTGCAACAACTGTTGGCGTTACTTATCGCATATTTGTCTCTAGCTCTACTTCAGGTACAAATCCAAATGGTAATTTCAATATTTCTCTAACTTGTGTGAATGCTCCAGTAAATCAGTTTTGTGCGCAGGCAAGTAGCTTACCATGTGGTACAACTAATTTGGCTGGTTCAACTGTTGGCGTAATTCCAAGTACTTTACCATCAGGTTTATGTTCGATAAGTAGATACGGAGCGTGGTACTCTTTTACTGGTGATGGAACAACTACAACAATCAGTGCAACTACCTCTGGCTTCGATATTAAATTGGTGATATTTTCCGGGACATGTACTGCCGCAAGTTTAATTGTTTGTAAGGACGCTGTGTCATCAGGAGTTGAAAGTCACACGTTTAACACTGTTAATGGCACACAATATTTTGTTTATATAGCGCATTATGGTAGTACTAGTGCTGAAACTGGAAGTTTTCAACTATCACGCTCTTGTACGGTTTTACCGCCAGCAAATGATGCGTGTGCAGATGCGATTGATTTAACTTGTGGGGCTAATTTAAATGGTACAACTTTTAATACTGAAGTAAACCCGATTCTAAATGGAAATTGTGGTAATAGATACGGAGTTTGGTATAAAATGACTGGTAATGGTCAATTGATGACAGTTTTTTCTAAAGCTACTTCAGGATGGAATCAAACAATGTCTTTATATACTGGAACTTGTAATAATCTAACGTTGTTAACCTGTAAGAATACCGCAGGTGATAATGGAACAGAAGCGCATAGTTTTATTTCAGAGGTCGGACAAACGTACTATGTTTTTATTGCAGGAAACAATCCGACTTCTAGTGCTGCAGGAACTTTTACGATTTCCTTTCGCTGTCAAGCTCCTCCTGCCGGTGGGCTTTCCAGTTTATCAGGATCTCAATGCGGCGCCTCTTTACCTTTCTGTAGTGATCAATCGTATTTCTTTCCAAATATGGTAGATGCTGGTCTTGGACAAACAGGACCTAATTATGGATGTGTAAATGCTGGTTTAACACATAATCCGGTGTGGTATTACATGAATGTCAGCCAATCAGGAACTTTAATAATTAACTTGGATCAAAATGATGCTGGTAGTGGCTCATCAGATGTAGATTATGTATTGTGGGGACCATTTCCAAATGAGTCTGTTGCTTGTACACAAATAGGAGGCGGTATTGCTCCAATCCAAACAGGATTTAAAGCAAGTGGTCAAGAAACAGTTGGAATAGGTTCGCAAGGTGGAAGTTATTTAGCAAATACAAATTGTATCGGGGTTACAACTCCTCCTAATGCAATTGCAGGCGAAACCTACGTGATCATGATAACCAATTATTCTAATAGACCTGGTTTTATCACGTTTAATCAAACAGGTGGGTCGGGATTAACGGATTGTTCAATTGTGGTACTAGGTGATTTACTAGATTTTACGGCAAAGAACACCCAAAAATCCAATCGTTTAAAATGGGGTGTTGAACGAGAATTTAATGTCTACAATTACAGAGTTAAAAGAAGTACTGATGGTGTAAATTGGAACGAAATTGATTTAGTTACGCCAACTAACAATAACGGAGGAACTGTTACATACACCTTAGATGATGTATCTTTTAATGAGGGAGATAATTACTATCAAATTGAAGTATTAAATTTTGCTGGTGAACCACGCTTATCTGAAATTGTTCATGTAGATAATACGAAGGACTCATCAAAGGAAAGTTATAAAATTTTCAACTTAATGGGCCAAGAGGTGAAAGAAGATTTTAAAGGACTTAAAATTTACCATTACCAAGACGGTTCGGTAATTAAAAAGCCTTAATACCCGCTACTTAAATTCGCCCCAACAAGTACTTAATTGTTGGGGTTTTTTATTTTAAATCACAAAAATGATTGAGCTAAATTTCTGCTTTTAAGATCAATAGCAATGTAGTCTTCCAAAGTTGGACTTGTAATAACTGGAATTTCTGTCATTACTTTTTCATTGATATCTGCAATTTGCAGAAAGTGAATTTTTTCATCTAAAAATGCTTGAACAGCGACTTCATTTGCCGCGTTTAAGGCACACGCTGCTGTTCCTCCCATCTCCATTGCACGATATGCCAAATCTAAATTCTTAAATAATTTGCGATTTGGTTGTTGAAAAGTCAGTTGGGGATAATCCATAAAATTGAAGCGAGGAAAATCTGTTTTCCATCGCTGCGGAAATGTAAATGCAAATTGAATGGGTAATTTCATATCTGGCAAACCCATTTGTGCTTTCATACTTCCATCTTCGAATTGAACAAGTGAATGAATGATTGATTGCGGATGTACAATAACATCTATTTGGTCAGGCTTTAAATTAAATAACCATTTTGCCTCAATCACTTCCAAGCCTTTGTTCATGAGTGTGGCTGAGTCGATTGTGATTTTCGCCCCCATTTCCCAATTGGGGTGTTTTAATGCTTGCGCTTTTGTTACGGATTTTAATTGCTCCTCATTATAATCCCTAAATGGTCCGCCTGAAGCAGTCAAGTAAACTTTCTCAATTTTATTGTGAAATTCTCCAACTAAACATTGAAATATTGCTGAATGTTCTGAATCAACAGGGTAGATGTTTACTCCATTTTTTTGGGCTTCAGCTGTAACCAATTCACCAGCTACAACTAAAGTTTCTTTATTGGCTAATGCAATATTTTTCTTCGCCCAAATGGCATGCATCGTCGGTTTCAATCCTACATAACCAACAAGCGCTGTTAACACCACATCAATGTCTTTTCCTTCTACAACTTGGCAAAGCGCGTCATCTCCACAGTAAACATGAATATCATGTTCCCACAAAGCATCTTTAACTTTTAGAAATTGTTCTTCGTCTTGAATGACAACTGTATTTGGTTGGTGCTTAATTGCTTGCTCGATTAATAAATCTGCATTCTTCCCTGCAGTTAGTACTTGCAAATCAAACTTATCTGAATAGGATTCAATTACTTCCAAGGCTTGTGTTCCAATAGAACCTGTTGAACCTAAAATTGCTACACCAATCTTTTTTTGCATACGACAAAAGTATAAATTATAACGCCCTATCTTTTAGGAAAGGCAATTTTCCACGCCATTCCTCCAATTCAGTATAAGAAAGCGTAATTGTCTCTATTTTTTCTTCATCCACAATTTCTACCAAGCGATTACCATGTAAATCCAAAATGGCACTATCACCTGAATAATCTAATTCCGAATGGTCTTTTCCTACACGATTTACAGCTGCAACATAGCACTGATTTTCAATTGAACGTGCAGGCAAAATATTTTTCCAATGCTGAATACGTCTTTCTGGCCAATTGGCAACATACAACAATAAGTCGTAATTTGCCTCCCCAGTTTCAGTATTCATTTCATTAAATGCGATTTCACCAAAACGCAGATCGTAACAAATTTGAAGTTGAATGTTCCAACCTCTAAATTGAACGCGTTTTACATTTTTACCGCTAGCAAAAACTTTATCTTCTCCCGCTAAACCAAAAGTTTTACGTTTATCGTAAATATGGAATTCACCAGATGGTTCAACAAACAAACCTCGATTGAAAAACTGTCCTTCTTCTTCAATAATTAACGAAGTGTAAACTGCTGCATTTTTAGTTTTAGCTAAGCCCTTCAACCAAGAAATAGAAATAGAATCTTCCATTTTCTCAGCTAAAACCGAAGCGTTCATACTAAATCCTGTATTGAACATTTCTGGAAGTAATATCAAATCCGTGTTGGATTCATTTGCTAATAAGCGTTCGTAATTAGAAAAATTCGCTTGCTTATTCTCCCAAACTTGATCTGCTTGAACGAGTGTAACTCTTAAATCTTGCTTCATATCGCTTTCAATTTTTCAGCTGCTTGTGCTAATGTTTCATCGGTTTTCGCAAAACAAAAACGAATGTGTTTCAAATCTTTTCCATCTGCGTTAAATACTGAAACGGGAATGGTTGCTATTTTATTTTCTACCAAAATTCGCTTGGTGAATGTCACATCATCTTCATCAGAAATTTCAGCGTAACTCGCCAATTGGAAATAGGTTCCTTCAGAAGGTAATAACTCAAATCTACTTCCTTGCATTAATTGTTGGAACAAATCACGCTTTTTCTGGTAGAATAATCCCAATTCTTGAACATTCACTTCTTTCAAGTATGCAGCAAGTGTTGCTTGAGCTGTGCTATTCACACAAAACACAATGAATTGGTGTACTTTTTTGATTTCATCCATCAATGGAGTAGGAGCGATGATGTAACCAATTTTCCAACCCGTGATGTGAAATGTTTTTCCAAAAGAAGAAACCGCCATCGAACGTTCGTGTAATTTCGGTCGGTGATTGATGGAAATATGTTTATTCTCAAATGTAATGTATTCGTATACTTCGTCGGATAAAACCAATAAGTATGGGTTTTTCTCAACCAAGGTTTCTAAAGCATCGTAATCAGCTGCTGACCAAATTCTACCCGATGGATTGTGCGGATCATTTGTAATAATGATTCTCGTTTTTGACGTAATTGCTGCTTCAATCGCATTCCAGTTAGGCGTGTAATCATCGTTTAATGAGACGTGAACCGGTTTTGCCCCTGAAAGAATGATTCCAGTTTCGTAGGAATCGTAGCAAGGATCCAGTACCACAACTTCATCACCAAAATTACAAAGTGCTTGTAAAATCGTAAAGATTGCTTGCGTTGCTCCAGCTGTTACTAGGATGTTTTGTTGCGTGTCAACCGTTCTTCCGTAAGATTTTTGTGTTAGAATCTTCAATTGTTCCAATAATTCTGGGTGACCAGCCATTGGGCAATATTGGTTACTTTGTGCTTCCAATGCTATCTGACTATGAATGGCAGTTAGACGTTCGTCGATTGGGAAATTTGGAAAGCCTTGCGATAAATTGATTGCTTGGTGTTCCATCGCCAATTTCGACATCACACTGAAGATACTTGTTCCAACTGAAGGTAATTTTGACATACGCTAGATTTTGTTTTACGAAGATAGTTATTTGCTAGGATTTAGTTGCTGGTTTAACCAATCTCGAATATCACTAAAAACGACGTTTTTTTCATCCTCAAAGAAGATTTCATGTCGCATATTTGGATACAATTTCATGTCGATATTTGTAAAATTATTTGCTTTTAAATCTGCTATCGTTTTCTTGATTCCCCTTCCAAAACCACCAATAGGATCATGTTCACCACTGATGAAAAACATAGGAAATTTCTTCAACAACGGTTTGTGCCAGTTGGATTTAGTTGCATCCATATTAAGTTCTATCAACGTTTTAAATCCATTATTGGTAAACATCTTTCCACACAAAGGGTCATTTAAAAAGTTTTCGCGATTTTGTTTGTTGACACTCAGCCAATTGGTGTAGTCGTTCGGAACCTCTCCTTTAAATTTGGCGTTGTTCATTTTCGCAAAAGTCAAATTAACAAAGCGAGATCTCTTGCGTGGATTAAGTGCGTTTAAAAAATTAAGAAGTCCTTTTGCAAGTCCAATTCCAGCCATTTTTGCGCCCGTTCCAACTATGACAGCACCATCAAATCGTTGCGGTGCAATTTGTAAGAAGCACCTTGCAATGAAAGATCCCATCGAATGACCTAAAAGGAAATGTGGAACATATGGAAATTTGTGTTCAAGGTAATCAGCCATGTTTTCGGCATCCATCACAACTTGTTCACGTGGATTTATTTCTGTGAAAAACCCTAGTTCTTCTTTCGTTTGTGCTGTTTTTCCGTGACCGAGGTGATCGTATGTGAGAACAACATATCCATTTTCAGTTAAAAACTGAGCCAATTCTTCATAACGACCGCTATGTTCTTGCATGCCATGACAGATCAGAAGCGTTGCTTTTATAGAATCCACATCCTTAGGTTGGTATAAGGTGTAAAATAATTTGTGTCCCTCATCATTCTTGGCAACACTAAGCATAAAGCCAGATTTTTGTTCAATCATACGAAGCTTGTTTTGTCTGCAATTATCATTAATCAAATCTACTTTAAATTTTATTAAGGAAATAAATAAAGCGACTTCACCTTTTTCCCAATCAAACACCGTAAATTAGCACCATGAGTCGTAAGAAAGATAAAAACAACAAACCAAAAAAGAAGAAAAATAACTTAACAGGTAGCTTAACGGCACTGGTTCGCAAGCTATATGAAAAGCATAAGGGCAGCGATTTATCTCACAAACAAGTTTGTACATTGCTAGATTTACGTGAAGGTGCTTTGCGCAAATTAGCGTACTCTGTGTTAGAAGATTTGGTTAAGCAAGGTTTTTTACGTTCGGTAAGTTACAGTACATACACGCTCAATTTTGAAACAAAAATCGTTACGGGATATTTAGATATGAATGCGCGTGGTGTCGGATTTGTTTCTGTTGAAGGGTATGAAAAAGATATTCAAATTGCACCAAACGCTATTGGTAAAGCAATTGGAGGTGATTTAGTAAAGGTCAACATCCTAAAAAGTGGTAAAACACGTACTGAAGGAGAAGTTATAGAAGTTGTTGAGCGTGAGCGTTCACATTTTGTTGGTACAATTCAAGTAAAAGAGAAATTCGGTTTCTTGGTTCCAGATAATCAACGTATCGGGACAGATATTTTTGTTCCAAAGGAAAAATTGAATGGCGCAAAAGATGGCGAACGAGTATTAGTGAAAATTACTGTTTGGCCAGAATCTGCTCAAAATCCCTATGGTGAAGTTGTTGAACGTTTAGGTCAACGAACAGCAAACGATACTGAAATGATTTCCATTTTAGTAAATCAAGGAATAGACTACATTTTGCCTCAAGCCGTTATTGCTGAAGCAGAATTTGTAACAATGGATTTAGATGAGGAGGAGATTAAAACGCGTAGAGATATGCGTGAAACATTAACCCTCACCATTGACCCGTTTGATGCAAAAGATTTTGATGACGCCATTTCGTACAAAACTTTGGAAAATGGTGATTTAGAAATCGGAGTACACATTGCAGATGTTAGTCACTACGTGCGACCAGGATCTGCGATGGATAAAGAAGCTTTGCATCGTTCAAACTCCGTTTATTTGGTTGACCGAGTGGTGCCAATGTTGCCCGAACAATTGTCAAATTTTGCTTGTTCACTTCGTCCAAATGAAGATAAATACAGTTTTTCTGTGGTCTTCAAAATGGATGAAAATGGAAAAATCAAAGATGTTTGGTTCGGAAAAACAGTGATTCACTCCAACAGAAGATTTACATACGAAGAAGCGCAAGAAATCATTGAAGGTAAGGACGATGAGTTACAATCTGAAATTATAACCTTAGATAAAATCGCAAAAGTTTATCGAAATAAGCGATTAACAAAAGGCGCCTTAAATATCGAATCGGAAGAAATGCGTTTCAAATTGGATGAAGATAAAAATCCGATTGAAGTTGTAATTAAGACTTCAAAAGATGCGCATAAGTTGATTGAAGAATTCATGTTGTTGGCCAACCGCCACGTTGCAGAATTTATTGGTAAGCCACAAAAGGACAAAGACCCAATTCCATTTATCTACCGTGTTCACGATGAGCCGGACACTGCAAAAATTGAATTGTTTAAATTGTTCATCGATAAATTTGGATACGATTTAGAATCGACTGACATCAAATCGGTTTCGAAAAGCATCAATAAATTATTGAACGATATTCGCTACGAAAATGAATATTCATTTATTCAATCGATGGCCATTCGTTCGATGTCGAAAGCAACGTATGAAACAGACAATATTGGTCATTACGGTTTGGCATTTGAGCATTATACGCACTTTACATCACCAATTCGTCGTTATGCTGATTTGATGGTTCACCGTATTTTGTTTGAAGAATTGACAACTCGAAAACATGTTTACGGCAGTCAATTGGGAGAAATCGCTAAAAAGATTTCAAGAAACGAACGCAAAGCAGCTGATGCAGAACGTGAGTCTACGAAGTATTTCCAAACGATTTTTGTACTTGACAAAATAGGAGAGGAGTTTGAAGGAACGGTATCTGGAATTGCTGAACATGGAATGTATGTTCGTATGGATGAAAATCAATGTGAAGGAATGGTGGCAATGCAATCAATTCCTGGAGATCGCTTCTATTTTGATGCAGAGAAGTATCGTATCATCGGAACAAAAACGAAGAAAGAATTCAATTTTGGTGATCGAGTGAGGGTTAAAATTGATGAGGTTTCTCCACGTAAACGTCAAATTGATTTAGAGTTGGTTGAACAATAACTAAAGAATGAAAAAGGGCTTACTTCTTTTTTTGGTCACGTTTTCACTAGTGACAGTTCAGGCGCAAAGTGAAAAAAGAAGCTTAAAACCTGGATTCAATGCGATCGAAGCAGATGAATCCTTGCTGTTGTTCGATGCATTTATGAATCGAATGCCAGTAGAGAAATATGCAGATTCGATGGGTTTGTCGGAATTTCAATTGATGTTTCGTTCAAAATCTATGGGATTTGATAATTTATACGATGTGTGGTTGCACCGCGATTCTATCGTTGTTCTAATGCTTCGAGGTACTACACAAGATAGTAAATCACTTTTAGCAGATTTTTATTGTGCGATGGTTCCTGCCATTGGGGAAGTTAAATTAAATGATAGTACCAAGTTTAATTACAAAATTGCAGCCGATGATCGCGCAACGGTTCATGCGGGCTTTTTAGCTGGTTTTGCTTTTATCGCAAATGATTTTCGAGCAACGCTAGATTCCTTGTATAAAACTGGATATAGACAATTTATGGTTGCCGGACAAAGTCAAGGTGGAGCTTTGGTTTATTTTACAAGTGCTTGGTTGCATTATTTGTCAGCAGATGGAATTTATCCTGGATTAATCGTGAAGTCTTATGCTGCTGCATCGCCAAAAATGGCAAACAGCTATTTTGTTTATGATTATGATCATTGGACGCGATCAGAATGGAGTTTTAGCATCACAAATTCCTTTGATCCAATTCCCGAAATGCCATTAACAACGCAGCAATTGATTCCAGACATTAATAAAGAAAATCCGCTGTTGGCTGCTAAATTGGGATTGAAGTCGGAACCATTTTTAAAGCGAATGGTATTAAAATATGCATACAACCAGATGGAACGTAAGGCAACGAAGTCGTCTAAGAGCTACCAAAAGTATCTTGGCAAATACGTCGGAAAGTTCATCGGAAATATGCTTCCGGAATTAGAACTACCTGAACATGTAAATACAACTTATTTTTTGCGACCAGGAGTTTCAATTTCACTTGTTCCTACTGCTGAGTATTTTGATTATTTCAACGCTAAAAAGATTGACTATTACAATCACAGCATAGAAGCATATCGCTATTTGCTTAGAATGCAATACAAAGAACTGCCGGCTATGAATTAGAAATGTGATTTACTTTATATAGTATTTCACCACTAAATTATCGATAACAGTAAACAAAGAATTTCCTTCAAAGCGAACAATTTTACTGCCATCAAACTTTTGGTTTGAGTACAATTCACCATTTGATTTGTACAAGTAAACTTTGTTTTCCAATCCATCAATTGCTGCGATAAACGTTGATCCAGCAGTTGTTGTAAAGATTTGTATATCCGCTACATCAGTAAATGGTAACTTTATATTTCCCCATTGCAATCCAGATGAATTGTACAAACTGATAAATGGCAAATTATTGATTACAATTCCTTTGTCTGGAAAAATGGTTGTTTGAATCTTTCCAGTTGTCATATCAAACTTAGATAATCCACCACGCTGATCGTATGCTACCAATTGTTTGTGATGCACACCAAATAATTTCACCTCATTCGGCAATTTTAAAACAACCTCTGAGTTGTTAGCATTAAAAATTCGAAATGATTTACGGTTTTCCAATTGAATCATCTCAAATCGATTTTCGCCCATTGCACCAACAAATGGCTTATTGGCACTCACCCAAACAACAGGTTGCATTTCAATTGAATTGAGTTGTGTTCTGATAATGGTTAATTCCCTTCCTTGATTGTCAAATTGTACCATGCGACCTTTTTCCACTGGTGCAATGAAAAAACCATTTCCTTTCCAACGGTAAAATACCGGAGCTTGAACAATCGTTTGATCATCCATTGAAATTGGAAATCCGCCTGCATATTGGCCTGAAGTCTCGAAAACGTGAATTTTTTTATCTGTTGCAATTAGCAATTGAGTTTTATCATTTGCATATAAACTAATTAATTCACCTGTACCATTAATTGACCCATCCAACGCTTGTTCCCATTTCTTCGCATCATTTTCGAAGTAAACAACTTTGTTATCTGTTGTAGTGACAAAAAACGATTTTTCACTCACTAAATGAATGTCTTTTACACTTCCAACTACAAATGAAGCAGGAGAAGTGTTGGTGTTTTTAGAAGGTTGAGAAAGGTCTTGAGCTGTTGGATTAACAATCGTTGTTAATAATTGTCGATCGTATACAGAAGCAGTATGTTTTTCTGTTTTGGATGCTTTTCGATAGTTTACCTTTTGTGGAAGCAATGAATATGTTACCGCAGACTTTTCGGGATGTTGCGACAATGTATTTCCTAATTTGTAATCTCCCACAATGGATTCACAAACAGTTCTACTTCCAGAAATAACGACATAGTCATCCAGGTGATAGATGTAAAATCCATTTGGTGTGTTTAAGATTGATGTTAATGTCTTTCCTTTGAAAAATTCATTTTCAGCTTCTTTGGATTCAATTTGATAGAAATCGTACAACACTTGAATTGGATCTTGGCCATCAATGTAATCTGTAATCAACGCTTCTTGCCCATTGACAACCACTTTTACCAAACCATATTTCAACCAATTATTGATTGGACTTTCAAGAATCGAAGGATTTCGGAAGCGTAAAAAATCTGTTTCAAAAAACTCATACGATGAAATGGATGCTGGAACTACATTCGAGAAAACAACGCGATCATTCACTTTTGTTCCTAAAACTTGATCGTTTAAGGAAGATTTATATTCAACTACACCATGTTGTTTAATGTAGATGTCGATTACAGATGGCGTAATCTTGTCAAATTGAATAATGGACGCATCGGCATGTTGATCAAAGTGAACTTCTTCCCATGGATCTTTATTTTGGTTGAAATCGCTTAATTTTAAATAAATCGCATTATTGGAAAAAGCACCTTCAAATTGTTCGATTTTAAACGTACCTTTTTTTAGTTGAACAACTTTTGAGTGATTAAAAAGAGAATGAATACTTTTTTCAGTAACAGCACCTTTAGTTGTAATCAACATGTGGTTTCTATTCTTAGAAATGTAGATTGTTTCAATAAGCTCACTATTTAATTGCGACAAAATAGTATCCAATTCCTTTGTAGATGGATTGAACTGTTCTATAAGTGTTGGAATTTGTGAAACGTTCTTTACAATCAATAATTCTTGATCTTCTTTACCAAAAATGTATTCAACCTTAAATGATTTACTTTGATTTACTCGATCGAATGTAGAGTAACCCAACCAAATCAAACTGATTGCGGTAATAATTATAAGAAAAACGCGTCCAAACATAGTTCAAAGTTAGCTTGAATATCAAGCAAATTATTGCGATGAAGTCAAAGAAATCAACAGCAATATGTTAGGGAAATCTATTGTTGGATCATTCCTCGAATAAACTTAGTTGCGTTGGAGCTAAAAGTGTAAAGGTCATACGATGAAATGGAGTGGCACCAAATTGCTCGATTCCCAAACGATGTGCTTTTGTTGGATATCCTTTATTTTTATCCCAGGCATAGTTTGGAAATTTCGTATGAAGTTCGTCCATAATATCATCTCTGTAAGTTTTTGCCAATACGGAAGCAGCAGCAATACTTAAATATTTACCATCACCTTTGATAATGCAATGATGAGGCGTAGTGTGGTATTGCTTAAAACGGTTTCCATCTATTAACAACTGTTCGGGTTTTGTTTGAAGTTGATCAATTGCGCGATGCATCGCTAAAAAACTAGCATTTAAAATATTTATTTCGTCAATTTCTACATTGTCAACAATTCCAACCGCCCATGCAATTGCTTCTTTTTCAATGATTGGACGTAATTCTCTTCGTTGTTTCTCAGAAAGTTTTTTTGAATCGTTTAATAGTGGGTTTTTGAAATTTTTAGGCAAAATTACAGCAGCGGCAACTACCGGTCCGCTTAGGCACCCGCGACCTGCTTCGTCACATCCCGCCTCTATAACTCCTTGTGTATGTTCAATTTTTAACGACATTTTATGCGTATGATTTGTACAAAATTAAAATATAGTTGTATATTGGTACAACTTTTGAATACTTGATTACGTCATAATTTAAATAATTTAAACATGAAGACAGTATTAACAACTCTTGTTTTATTTTTAGCCTTAAGTTTTTCTTTTGGGCAAAATATTGCAATTGTAAAATCAGCTAAAGATTTTGCGGAATTGAAGGAGAATGGTAAAATGTCAATCCAATTGCCATCTAATTTTACAGCAGATCAGGTAAGTAACAATGCTAAATATTATGGATTGTATTTTACCGTTGCATTTGATGAGAAATCTAAAGTTGCAACAATTAATATGACTACCAATGATGAGAGATCTCGCGCAATAATTGTTCGCTTTCTAGCAGCTTCTGAAATAAAAGAAGTGAAAGTAGGTGAAGAGTTGATGAATCGCGATCTTTTGTATGAAAAGTATTTAAGATAGTTATAGAAAGAAAATGATGGAGGGGAAGGCGTTTTAGTCTCCCCTTTTTTTGTTGCTAAAAATTTGAGTATAAAAAAAGGGACTCCGATTTGGAATCCCTTCGTATATAATACTTTCAGATTAATATCTGTAGTGCTCTGCTTTGTATGGTCCTTCAACTGGAACACCAATGTAAGCCGCTTGATCGTCAGTTAAAGTTTCTAATTCAACACCGATTTTAGCCAAGTGTAATTTAGCAACTTTCTCATCCAAATGCTTAGGCAACATGTAAACATCGTTTCCGTATGCAGCAGCATTTGTCCACAACTCTAATTGAGCCAATGTTTGGTTTGTGAAAGAGTTTGACATTACGAAAGATGGGTGACCTGTAGCACAACCTAAGTTTACCAAACGTCCTTCAGCTAAGATGATTACTTCTTTACCTCCAACGTTGTAGATATCTACTTGTGGTTTAACCTCAATTTTAGATGCACCATGGTTAGCATTTAACCAAGCCATATCGATTTCGTTATCGAAGTGTCCAATGTTACAAACGATCGTTTTATCTTTCATTTTTTCGAAATGACGTCCAACAACGATGTTTTTATTTCCTGTAGTTGTAACAACGATATCAACATTGTGAACTACTGAATCTAATTTTCTAACTTCAAATCCGTCCATTGCAGCTTGTAACGCACAAATTGGGTCGATTTCTGTAACGATTACACGAGCTCCAGCTCCTTGCAATGATGCAGCAGAACCTTTACCAACGTCACCATAACCACAAACAACAGCAACTTTACCAGCTAACATAACGTCAGTTGCACGACGGATAGAATCTACTAAAGACTCTTTACATCCGTATTTGTTGTCGAATTTTGATTTAGTAACAGAGTCATTAACGTTGATCGCTGGCATAACCAATGTTCCGTTTTTAACTCTTTCATATAAACGGTGAACTCCTGTAGTTGTTTCTTCAGAAAGTCCTTTAATGTCTTTTGTTAATTCAGGGAAACGGTCAAACACCATGTTTGTTAAATCTCCACCATCATCCAAGATCATGTTCAATGGCTTACCATCTTCAAAAGCAAATAATGTTTGTTCAATACACCAATCGAATTCTTCTTCGTTCATACCTTTCCAAGCATAAACTGGAATTCCAGCAGCAGCAATTGCAGCAGCAGCGTGATCTTGAGTAGAGAAAATATTACAAGAAGACCAAGTAACTTCAGCTCCTAATTCAATTAATGTTTCAATTAAAACAGCAGTTTGAATCGTCATGTGTAAACATCCAGCGATACGCGCTCCAGCCAATGGCTTAGATGCACCGTACTCAGCTCTTAATGACATTAAACCTGGCATCTCAGCTTCAGCTAATTTAATTTCTTTTCTACCCCATTCAGCTAAACTGATATCTTTTACTTTGTAAGCTAATTTTTCTTGTGTATTGCTCATATTCAATTTCTTTATTTCAAATTTTGAAATGCAAAGGTACGAAGTTCCTTTCTTATTTAAAAATAGTTTTGCTCAATTATGAGTACATCAATTTTAGATAAAACAAAGTGTACAAAGTGAGCAAATTGATTGTAACTATTGAGGCGCTACTTGATGCAGGAATTCTGCCATGGAACTGAACTGATGATCGGCGATAATTAATTTAGGATTAATTGGCAATCCCCTTTCTGGAATACAGATTGTTCCCATCTTTGCTGCCTTCGCAGAAATAATTCCATTTACAGAATCTTCAATGACTAAACATCGTGTTGGTTCAACACCTAATTTTTCTGCGACAGTTAAATAAACCGCTGGATGAGGTTTTCCATATTTCTCATGTTCTGCCGAATGAACAAAATCAAAGTAATCTTGGATATTCAACGTTCTTAAAACTGCTGCCATCAAAATTGTGTAGGATGATGTTCCAAGTCCAACAAGTTTACCAGTTGATTTCAAGTATTGCAACGTTTCCACAACTCCTTCTAATGGTTTTCCTTGTGTTTCAATCAAATCAATCATGCGATTAACAATGCGATTTTCCACCTCTTTTGCTGAAAGTCCTTCCCAACCAAGTCGATTAAACCAGTATACAATTACTTCATCAATGCGCATTCCGGCTGTGCTCGCAAAATCCTCACGTGTTAAATTGCAACCAACCTCCAAGAAAGTTTGTTCCATCGCAATTTTCCATAAAGGTTCCGAATCAATCAAAACGCCATCCATATCAAAGATCACTGCATCGTATGCATCCAAATTTTTCATGCTGCAAATTTAGTGTTTATTCAATGAATGCAAGTTTTGGCATTGTTTTTATATTTGATTTGAATACACCTTTAAATCATTTGATCATGAAAGTACTTTACACATTTTTAGTAGCGCTTAGTGTTAATTTTAGCGGACTTGCTTCGGAATTGTTTATTCGTGTAAATGCAACAGGAGAATACTTTGCATCTGCAAGTGATCAAACGATTTACAATGCATCTAGAATCTTTAAATTTTTTGATTTGGAGGATGGGATGGTTCCTATTCAAATAATGAATCGATTTACCAACGAATTGTTGTACAATGATCGCATTTCGATAAACCAAAACGAACGTTTAATTGCTGAAATTGATCGATTTGGGTTTTTATCCATCGTTAAGAGAACGCGCATCCAAGTTATTAATTGGTATACGACAGAAGAATCTTTTGGAGGTAACCACAATGGTAATGTTCATAATTCTCATGGAAACAATGGGGGAGGACATTGGAATAACCAACATGCTAGTTCAAATTATCAAGACTTTTTAGTTGCTTTAAAAAAGGAAGCAATGGATAACAACAAGTTGACTTTTGCTAAAAACTATGCTAAGGAAGCCAACTTAAAAGCTAAGCAAATTGCAGAAATTATGAATCAGTTTTCGTTTGATGCCAATAAATTGGAATTCTCCAAATATGCGTATGATTATTGTGTTGACAAGAAAAATTACTTTCAAGTAAAAAGTGCATTTACATTTTCATCTAGTTACACTGCTTTAGTGAAATACATTGATGGGAAGTGATTTAACAGCATCATAAACTGTCGACAAAAGTAGCTGAAATAAAAATAGTTAGAAAACTTGTTGGATATTAGAAATCTATTTCAATAACTTTGTAGCACTTAAAAAAGTAAGAATGTATACAATTACAAAACAATCATGGTGGCGCGCTCAAGCAACAATTTGTTGGGAGTGGTAAGGCTGTTTTGTATTTTCTAAAATATTTTCAAAACCGTTGGATCTTCCAGCGGTTTTTTTGTTTTATACATTTTTTATATCATGGTTTATCATTTATATTTTTTCAAGAGATGGCGCTAGCCGCCAATTAAAAGCAACTACGCAACAACTGTTTCATATGATTTGAAACAGACAAATTAGTACAAATATTAAAATTGAGAAAACATGAATACACTAGATAAACAATCAGAAATTGAAATTAAAAACACAACATCATTCCTAACTTATTCAGGAAAATATGGTGAATTTGGAGGAGCGTTTGTGCCACCAGTTTTGGCAACGCAATTGGATAACCTTGCCAAAGCATTTGATGAAATCGTGCAAACAGATGCATTTAGAAATGAATACATCCAATTGTTAAAAGATTATGTTGGTAGACCGTCAAGTTTGTATCTAGCAAACCGCTTGAGTAAGCACGTAGGAGCCAAAATATACTTGAAGCGAGAGGATTTAAATCATACGGGTTCACATAAAATCAACAATGCAATTGGTCAAATCTTGTTAGCTAAACACATGGGAGCAACGGAGATAATTGCAGAAACTGGGGCTGGTCAACATGGAGTTGCAACGGCTACAGCGGCTTCTTTATTGGGATTACCTTGTAAAGTGTTTATGGGCAATGTTGATTCGGAGCGCCAAAAGTTAAATGTTAGACGTATGCAGTTGCTCGGTGCAGAGGTGATTACTACGAATGCAGGAAAAGGAACTTTAAAAGATGCAGTTGATGCAGCATTGGGTTATTACATCGAAAATCCAACTTCATTTTATCTACTTGGATCGCAAGTTGGACCACATCCTTACCCCAAAATGGTTGGTTATTTTCAAAGTGTTATTGGAGAAGAAGCTAAACAACAATTCATTGAAAAGGAGGGAAGCTTGCCTGATATGATTATCGCTTCAGTTGGCGGAGGATCAAATGCGATTGGTTTATTTTCGGCATTTTTAGATGATACAACTGTTGATATTCATGGTGCCGAAGGTGGAGGAATGAACACTTCCAATCAAACTGCTGCAACGTTGACCTATGGAAAACCAGTTGTTTTTCAGGGAACATTTTCACTTTGTTTGGTAGATGTAAACGGTGATCCTATAGCGTCTCAATCAATCGCTGCTGGTTTAGATTATCCCGGAATTTCACCACAACACGCTTATTTAAAAGAAATGGGAAGAGCAAATTATCATCCAATTACAGATGCAGAAGCTGTTGAGGCGTACGAACTTTTATCCAAATTGGAAGGAATTATTCCAGCGATTGAGTCTGCACATGCCGTTGCGCTAGCGATGAAGTTGATGAAAAATTCTGGAAAATCAGTAATTGTAAATTTATCCGGAAGAGGAGATAAAGATGTTGAACGCGGGTTTTAACTAAAACAAAAAAATCCCTTTCTATTGTAGGAAGGGATTTTTTATGATTGCGTCTTGTATAATTTGTTCGTGATCGAATGCTAATTTTGGTAATTCCTCTAAGGAAAACCATTTCACTTCTTTTGCGTCGTCACTCGCTTTTGCAACAGTATTGTAATCTACATTTTCGAAGAAAGCAACCGAAACCGTGTGACCTCGAGGATCTCGATTTGGCTTTCCGTACGCACCAATTTGTTTAACATCATCAATTGCGATTGACGTTTCTTCTAACAATTCGCGTTTTGCGGCAACATCTAAATCTTCACCTTTATCTACAAATCCGCCAGGCAAAGCCCATGAATTCTTGAAAGGTTCATTCAAACGTTGAATCAACAATACTTCTTCGCGATCTTCTTTGATTCGAAAAAGCACCACATCGACTGTTAAGAATATTGATGGTGTGTAACTCACTTATTGCGCGTAATAAGTTTGTAATTTGTGCGACATGTAATTAAACAAGTTCGTTAAAGGTTTTTCAACCATCATTTTCAAGAACATGTTTACTTCACCGTCAAACAAAATGTAACCTGTTGTACTACCATCATTTTCGTCAAGGTGAATTGTCAAGGTAAAAGGAAATGGAGATTTTTCACCAGCCTTTAAAAACAATTTGTTAGGTTCTTCACCACCATTTTGGATCAATGTAATGACAAATCCTCCTTGAGCTTTGAATGAACATTGCTCAACAGACGATTGAAAATCAGAAATATTATCCTTTGGTAAAAGGTGAATTAAATTATTTGAATCTTTTAAAAATGCGAAAATCGTTGCAGCATCTGCATTGACTTCAACTTTATTACTTTCTATTTTCATAACTTATTGTTTCCAAGCAGAAGGATTCACTTTCCATTCTTTCAATGATTCTACATCATCTTTCGTAATATAAGTGTCGTTTAATGCTTTTTCAATTAATACATCATAGTTTGTCAATGTCACAAATGGACATTTCGCTTCGTCAAAATTATTTTGAGCAACTTCAAATCCATACGTAAAAATGGATACCAAACCTCTCACTTCCATACCAGCTTCACGTAGTGCTTCAACAGCTTTTAAACTACTTCCCCCAGTTGAAATCAAATCTTCGATCACTACAACTTTCTGACCTGCTTCATAATGACCCTCAATTTGATTCCCCATTCCATGCTCTTTTGCAGAACTTCTTACGTAAACAAATGGCAAACCAAGTTCTTCCGCAACCAACGCACCTTGCGCAATTCCTCCTGTGGCAACACCCGCAATAACATCTGGCTTACCAAATTTTTCTAGAATTGCATCGCTGTAGCTTTGGCGAATAAACGTGCGAATGTTTGGATATGAAAGAGTTACCCTGTTGTCGCAATAAATTGGAGATTTCCATCCAGATGCCCACGTGAATGGATTTTTAGGCTGAAGTTTAACAGCTTTTATTTGTAACAAAAATTCTGCTACTTTTACAGCTCTATCATTATTCATTATCATAGGAGCAAATGTACAAAGTTTTTGTTGAAAATAGACCCATTTATATCTGTGAAAAAAACACATTCCCTTTCGACAGCATTGTGTTATTTGCTGAAAAAATAAAATCGATTGATAAAAATGTCTTCCCTTTATTTGCAAAAAATTCACCCAAAACACCAATTGTCTTATTGGCGAAAGATGCAAGACTCGAATTTGAACGCTTATTTGAGGATTACAATTTAATTCATGCCGCTGGTGGAATTGTGCAAAAAGATGGAATGTACTTATTTATAAAACGATTTGGCAAATGGGATATTCCAAAAGGAAAATTAGATTTATCTGAAGCGCCAGACTTAGGTGCCATCCGCGAGATTGAGGAAGAATGCGGCATCAGTAATCCATGTATTGATCATTTTATTTGTGAAACATATCACACCTATCGTGATAATTACAAAGGGAAGAATAAATTAACGCTCAAGAAAACGTTTTGGTACGCCCTTAATTATACCGGCGATGAAGAATTGATTCCACAAACAGATGAAGGAATTACGAAAGTGAAATGGTTTAAAAAATCAAAACTTGATAAAATTCGTTCCAATACTTACGAGTCGATTTTAGAAGTGATGGATAATTATTTCACTGTTGACGATGAAATTTTACCTTGTACACGTTAAAATTTTCTGTAGCCCTAGAATAAAGTGCTAACTTTGTTGTAGAAAACACGCAAATGCTTTTACCAGGTTCTAAAGGTTGGATTAATAAATATTTTTCACTTGTTGAGAGTGGTGAAATCGATTTATCCATCAATAAAATCAAGAGCATTTCAAATCGACACCAGTTACATCTATTAAGTGGTAAATCTGGAATAGTGTTTGGACATTCCAACCGTTTTATATTTTTTGATCGTGGTGACAGCATTAAATGGACGGAAGAAGAAAAGGTAAAATTTCTACAATTTGAAACGTTGTTGCTCGCTTATATTTTAAAGAATGGTGTTAGTGACACATTAAAATTTGATTTTATTTCCTCCTTGTTATCTTTTTATGCCAATCAAAAAACGAAAAGCATTCAAAGTATTCTCACCTTTTGGGTAAAGGAAGGAAAAACTGCTCAATTGGAAAATATTTTATCGAAAAGGGTAGATATATCCAAAGGTATCTTCGACAATAGATGGTGGTTTCGAACCATGAGCAATGTGTTTATTTACTTGGATGTTATCTTGTACAATAAGTTTCTGGAGGATGCAAATGAAGATTCGCACAGTAACTACAATTCATACGCGTACAATTCTTTGATCGTTATTCTTCTTGCAGCGAATGCAGATGGTAAAATGGATAAGAAGGAATTAGCGATGTTCAATGCTTTTATGTCGTCAGCAAATTTGGAAGGTGACTTAAAAGAGAAAGCTGTTTACCATTTTAAAAACGGGGTAGATTTCCTAGATTTCTTTGAATTTCCAAAAGACGACAAGTTGTTCTGTAGGTATTTGATTGATATGTCTTTTCTAACCTTGCTTGGAAATGAAGATATTCGACAAACAGAATTAGACCATGTTTATAAACTTGCTGAGTTTTTAGATTTAAGCGTTGAGGATGTAGAAGAATCCATGACAATCGTTGAGAATTTTCTACTTTATAGTGATAGTAAATATTCCTTTTTAACAAATAAATCTTCTTACGAACGCGTTTATGGAAGTTTTACAGCTCGATGGACAAAGGTAATTTTACGCAACAAAGACAAACTTGCTGTTGAACTTTCTCAAAGTAAGGAATTAGTTTCTCTCATTAAGAAATCGGCCACAAATGAATTGACGAATGAGGAAAAAGACAAAGTAAAAACGCAATTCTTAGATTTGGTAAAATCAGTTCCAGCACTAGCGATTTTTATGTTGCCCGGCGGAGCAATTCTTTTGCCAATTATCCTAAAGTTATTGCCTACACTCATTCCTTCAGCATTTAGGGATAATGAGTGATTTTACAAAAGCATTAAATAAAATTTCTACTGATTTGGATCTTTCTTCCAAAAGTGACGCTGATCTTCTGGAACAATTGAGTACTTATCTGAACGAACTTATTAATCGTGAATTCAATGCAGTTGTTCAAATTTTGTATCGCATGGATGTTTCTGAAATAAAGGCTCGTCAAAAGCTCGCCAATCCTTTACCTGGTGAAAAAGCTGGTTCAATCTTAGCGCATCTTCTTGTTCAACGTGAAATGGAAAAAATGCAATGGCGTGAGCGGTATAAAAATGGTGAATTGTAATTTTCCAACTTGCGGATTTTAATCCAGTTTCATTGTTGATATAAAGAATTTTAACCTTAATTTTAATACTTATGATCTATCGTTTATTGGTCTTGGTGGGAATATTAGGCGCTTTGTTAAGTTCTTGCGGTGCTATCGTTGATTTGCTTTCTAAAAATGTCGATTCTGAAAACAAAGAAGGCGTTAAATCAAAATTTAACGACGATAATGCAATACTTATAGAAGGCAAAGAATTTATCTACGATGTCATACAAAAAGAACAAAACCAGACCTTGCAATTTCAGTTGTCAATGAAGGTTATTCCTGGAAAATATAACGGAGAGACAAAAATTAAATACAAATATTACTATGTAGATGAAGGTTTAACTCAAGAACAAGTAAATTATTTTGTTGATACCATCAAGGGATATAAGTGGGAGGTAACAAGTGCTGATGATAGAGAAAATTATTTTGATTTGCATCCACCAAGATCTTACTCATTAAATAAATTGGAGTTAGCTCCATTTCCAAGGGTTTATTTGACATCCGATATTGGCAGTACGTTTTCAACTGTATTAAAAATTGGTCCAGGTTGGGGTGAAAATTCCTTCAAATCAATTTTTTGGCAGTACGAAATCGCTGAGCTTATTTATTACAATGATTCACTGACTTTCACGGTTATCAAAGCTTCTTCCAATTGGGGAAAAGAGTATAATGAAGACAAAATTTGTAATGTGGAGTTTTTATTCAATTCTCATCTAGGTTTTACGAAAATGTCATATTTGTTTTCCGATAGTACTTCAATAGAGTTTCTGATGAAGTAATTTTTAGAAATGATGCTATCAGCTGACATGTAAAATCAAAAAAGCCGATGCAAAACACCGGCTTTAATAAATCTATGATCGTTTGATTAAAAATCCCAACCAAAACGACTGTGAAGTTGTTCGTGAATGTAGTTCACTACTTCTTCGTTTTCCACTCTATCAATTACATCTCCGATGAAAGCTGTTACCATCAACGCCTTTGCAGATTTCTCAGAAATACCACGCGCTCTTAAATAGTAAATTGCTTCTTCATCCAATTGTCCTGTTGTAGATCCGTGAGAACATTTAACGTCGTCGGCATAAATTTCTAACTCTGGTTTTGAATTCACAGAAGCAGAATCAGATAACAATACGTTTCCGTTGGATTGGTAAGCATTGATTTTTTGTGCATTTGGTCGAACAAAAACTTTTCCATTAAAAACTGCAGTTGAGTTTTCATCCATTACACCTTTGTACATTTCATTTGATTCACAATGAGCAAATAAATGATCTACTGTAGTATAATTGTCAACTTGTTGAGATCCTTTTAAAACGTATGTTCCGTTCAAATAGGTATCACAATTTTCACCCTCTACATCGATAAACAATTCGTTGCGAACAAATCCACCATCCAATGTGATAGAATTGATTGTAAAATTAGAGCTCTTCGCTTGTTTTACATGTTCATTCGAAATGTGGAAATTGTTTTCTGCTTCGTTTTGCAATTTTTGGATTGCCAATTTTGCATTCTCTTCAACGAAAACTTCAGTTACATTGTTAGCAAAAGATTCAGTCGCATTCTCAGTTAAGAATACCTGAACGATCTCAGCTTCAGAGAATTTCTCTGCAACAACAACATTTCTCAAGTTCGCCATTGTATTTTCGCCAGTCAAAACATGAACGATCTGAATTGGTTTTTCAACAACCGTTTTCGCTGTGATATGTACATAGGCACCATCTGTCGCGTAAACTGTGTTCAACGCAGCAAACACATTATTTTCTACACGTAGGTTTTTACCAATAAAATCAGTAGCAACATTTGCAGATAACGGTTGAACTGTAACACCAACTTGTCCTTCAGATGAAGAAAGAGCAGCATTATAAAATCCGTTTACAAAAACGATTGTTTGTGCATCTTTTACTGGTAAATTTAATGCAGCAGCACTTCCTTTTGCAGTAGAAAACGTTTTGTTAGCGATTTTCGCTACGCGTGTATATTTCCAACGCTCAACTCGTGTTGTTGGAAAATCCAACGTTGCAAGTGTGTTTTGAGCGGCAGCAAGAACTTCACCATTTATTCCAAGTGTAGTTTTCGTTAAACTATCTTGAAACTTAGCAAGCTTGCTATCTTGAATTACTTCACTCATCTTATAAGTCTTTATTGAATTAGATTATTCTCCTAATTCAGCTTTGATCCAATCGTAACCTCTTTCCTCTAATTCCAACGCCAATTCTTTTGTACCAGACTTAACGATTTTACCATTGTACAATACGTGTACGAAATCTGGAACGATGTAATCCAATAAACGTTGGTAGTGTGTAATAATGATTGTTGCATTGTTTTCGCTTTTCAATGCATTAACACCACCAGCTACAATACGCAATGCGTCGATATCTAATCCTGAATCCGTTTCATCCAAAATTGCCAATTTAGGCTCTAACATCGCCATTTGGAAAATCTCGTTACGTTTTTTCTCACCTCCAGAAAATCCTTCGTTTACTGAACGGTTAGCCAATTTAGCATCCAATTCAACCAACGCAGATTTTTCTTTTACCATTGCCATAAAATCCTTCGCAGAGATAGGCTCTTCACCTCTATACTCACGAATTTCATTCAATGATGTACGTAAGAAATTGATATTAGAAACACCTGGAATTTCAACTGGGTATTGGAATGCCAAAAATAGACCTTCACGCGCTCTATCTTCAGTTGACAACTCTAATAAATCCGTTCCGTCGAAATCAACTGAACCTTCAGTAATTTCATACTCTTCACGACCAGCTAAAACAGAAGCCAATGTAGATTTACCAGCACCGTTTGGTCCCATGATAGCGTGAACTTCACCAGCTTTCACTTCAAGGTTTAATCCTTTTAATATCTCTTTGCCATCAATGTTGGCGTGTAAGTTTTGTATTTTAATCATTTCTTTATTAATTAAAGATTGGAAAATTGAAAATTCAAAATTCCATCAATTTGATTTTACGTTCTTCAAATATGTTATAAATCCTGAGAGTTGATTACTTACCTCTAAACATTGGTCTAAAAGCTTATTAAACTTATCATCAGTAATATATTTCAATCTGTTCGCTAAAAGTAATTGTGTCCTTAATTCTCCACAAGATCCTTTAGCAATAATTAGAAAATAGATGAAAGACTTATTACTGTTTCGTTCAAATCCTTCAGAAATATTAGAAGGAATTGAAATGGCAGATTTTCTTATTTGGTCCCTTAAACTGAAATCTTTCGCTAGATCTGATTCATTAGTGATTTGATAAACCTCAGTGCATAAATCTACACTTTGCTTCCAAACCTCCAAATCTTCAAATTTTGATATTGATCCCAATTTTCAATTTTTTATTTTCTAATTTTCAATTGCATGCAATCTGTAACTTGTAACCTGAAACCAACCATTATCCCACCGAATTTTCTAAACTCAACGCTAATAACTTTTGAGCTTCAACTGCAAATTCCATTGGTAATTGATTCAATACATCTTTACAGTATCCGTTTACGATCAAGCTGATTGCTTTTTCTTCAGAGATACCACGTTGCAAACAGTAGAAAATTTGGTCTTCACCGATTTTTGAAGTTGTTGCTTCGTGCTCGATTTTAGCCGTACTGTTTTTACATTCAATGTATGGAAACGTATGTGCACCACACTCATCAGTCATCAATAATGAATCACATTGAGAGAAGTTGCGTGCATTTTCTGCGCCTTTGTGAATTTGAACCAATCCACGGTAAGAGTTTTGAGATTTACCAGCTGAAATACCTTTCGAAATAATCGTCGATTTGGTGTTCTTTCCAAGGTGAATCATTTTCGTTCCCGTATCTGCTTGTTGGTAATTGTTTGTTACTGCAACAGAATAAAATTCTCCAATTGCATTATCACCTTTCAAGATACATGAAGGATATTTCCAAGTAACGGCAGAACCAGTTTCTACTTGCGTCCAAGAAATTTTAGCATTCTTTTCACAGATTCCTCTTTTTGTTACAAAGTTGAAGATACCACCTTTACCATCTTTATCTCCAGGATACCAGTTTTGAACAGTTGAGTATTTAATTTCTGCATTATCCAGCGCGATTAATTCAACAACTGCAGCGTGTAATTGGTTTTCATCACGTTGTGGAGCTGTACACCCTTCTAAGTAAGAAACGTATGCACCTTCATCGGCAACAACCAATGTTCTTTCAAATTGACCAGTTCCACCTTCGTTGATACGGAAATACGTAGATAATTCCATCGGACAACGCACTCCTTTTGGAATGTAGCAGAAAGAACCATCAGTGAATACTGCTGAATTTAATGCTGCATAAAAGTTATCTGTCGTTGGAACTACAGTACCCATGTATTTTCTGATCAATTCAGGGTGATCTTGGACAGCATCAGAGAAAGAACAGAAGATAATTCCTAATTCTGCCAATTTCTCTTTGAACGATGTTGCAACTGAAACGGAGTCCATTACGAAATCCACAGCAACATTTGTTCCTGTCAGGCGTTTTTGTTCCTCCAATGAAATTCCCAATTTTTTCATGGTTTCTTTCATCTCTGGATCAACATCATCCCACGATTCGTATTTTTTCGTTTGTTTTGGCGCTGCGTAATAAGTGATGTCTTGAAAATCTGGTTTTTGATAGTTAACGTGTGCCCATTCAGGCTCTGTCATTTGTTTCCAAATTTCAAAAGCATTTAAGCGGTATTCCAACATCCACTCAGGTTCATTCTTTTTGGAAGAAATTAAACGAATAATGTCTTCATTTAATCCTTTTGGAGCCTTATCAGATTCAATATCAGTTGTAAAACCAAACTTGTATTCTTGGTTTTTTAAATCCTCAGCTAATTCATTTTCTGTATATCCCATCTTTCTTTTTTCTAGGAGTATTTATCCCATTGTATTTATAGAGAAAAAGATTCTCCACATCCACACGTTCTCTCTGCATTCGGATTTGTGAAAACAAACCCTTTTCCATTTAATCCTCCAGAAAAATCTAAAGTTGTACCTACTAAGTACAAGAAACTTTTTTTATCTACTACAACTTTAATTCCGTTGTCTTCGAAAGCTTTATCATCTTCTGTTTCTTTATTATCAAAAGTCAATTGATAACGTAATCCAGAACAACCTCCACCTTCAACTCCAACTCTAATGAAGTATCCTACTTGACCTTCATCACTCATCAATCTTATTGCTTGATTTTTTGCACTTTCTGTAACTGTAATCATGTCTATACAATTGATCAATTATTTAGATTAAATTTAAATAACTGAAATTTTCAGTGCAAAAATACCTTTTTTGTGGTATATAAACAAATTAAAAAGTGAATTAATTTATAGGCAAATTTGTTTGAATGAACAAATTGCATGCTGTGGTGTTGGGAGATAAATGAAATTTAAGCAAGTCGATGATTGATCTAAATCTGACTTTTTTGATTCTTTACTTTTTCTCCTTCGCCTCTTTGATTTTTTTCGTTGTAATTGCCGTTACAAAGTTTTGGAGTAAAGTGTGGATATCATTCACTTCTGCAAATGATAATTTTTCATACAAATCTTCAGGATCGTGGTAGTGTTTGTTGGGCCCCATCGTATACAAGAAAAATGACGGAATACCTGCGTCGGAAAACCAATAATGATCGGAATTCGCTGCGTATCCTCTTGAATTAACAGTCTTTAGTAGTTTTTTCTCTTCGTTGATTTGCTTTAAAACGTCAAAATGTTTTGGAAATATTGACCCATTTACTACTGTGATACCATCTTCTCCCGAACCAAGAATATCTAAATTGATAACGAACGCTATTTCATGTAATGGAATTGGTGGATTTTCTACAAAGTATTTTGAACCTAAAATTCCAGCCTCTTCACCAGCAAAAGCGATAAATAGCATGTTGTATTTTGCAGGATTCAACTTGTAATGTTTTGCTAATGACAACATCATCGCTGTTCCGCTGGCATTGTCATTTGCTCCTGGAAAATAGTTGTCTTGACCTAGTCTTCCAAGGTGATCATAATGCGCACAAACAACAATTGTTTTCTTTGAATTCTTTAGTGCTGGTGCATAACCGTAAACATTTCTAGCAACATGATTTTCTTTAAACACGGCATCTAATTGAACGATGATCTCACTTCCGTCTGCTAAATCTTTTTTTAATTCAAAAATCGGAAATGCCAGTTGTTTACGTCCAACCGACCAAATCATTTTTTCATCTGTTAATACAATAACAGGAATAAATTGCGCCAATTCATATTGGAAGTTCTTTACTAGTTTAAGAGAGTCTTTGCTTAATCCTGTGTAGTCAATCGCTATTGAGTTTGCTATTTCACCTGTCATAGCTTGCTGCAGATGACTAACAATTTTCTCAGCGTCAAATATGTCGCGCGCTTTTACGATTTTATAGCGCAAAGTATCGTTAAAAGATGGAGATTCAGCATGTGGTAAAATATCAGTACCAATTGATAGCGCTGTTCCTCCTTTTGTAAAATTTGCCTTAGCTGGATAAGTATTTACAGGAAAACTAAATCGCTGAAAGTAACTTCCAGAGACGCCCATTAATCCTGCGTTTTGAAATTCCTGAATCAGGTAATCTGCTGCGATGGAATCACCACCATTAACATACCCGCGACCGTGAAATGAAGGTGAACAAAGTTGTTTCGTTATGCGCTTTACATCCTCAACTTGTGCAGTCGAACTAGTTATGAAAGTTAATGTAAAAAATGTAAATGCTAAGATGTTACGCGTAACGTCTGCATAATTTTTGAAAGAATTCTTCAACTGTTTCACTCTCAATATCCCAATTAAATTTGTTTACCAATTCGGTGGTAAAAATAGTAGCATCTGACAAGTTCGTTTTAGCATCTAATTGCTTAATTGCGTCTGAAAATGACTCGCTTGATCCATCAAATAGTTCGTTAATATACAAAAGTCTTTCATTTAGACCAAAAGATCCGATTAATGATGAGATTGTATAGTAACCCAATTGGCTATTCATTTTAGACTTTATTTGAGCGATTTTCTGTTCAACTTTATTCGTTGTATTCGACAAATTCTCAGGTGAGATTGAAGGTTGAGTTGGATTGCTTATTGCGTTTGTTGTTTCCAAAGGAACTTCTACATTTTCCTCAATTTTTTCCTCTTCTTCAATTGTTGACGCTACAGAAAATGGGTTTTCCACAGGTATTTGTTCCACACTACTTTCTTGAATTGGCTCAGAGAATGTTGTAAAAGTTGGAGTTTCTGTAATAGGTTCCTCTATGATTTTTTCTTCTGGTTGCTCAAATGCAATTTCAGTATTTTCTGTAGTTGAAAAGAAATCAAATTCTATTTCTGTGGCAACAGGAGCTACAACTTCTTTTTCCTCTACAACGGGTTCAATTTCTTCAATAACAGAAGTTGGTGTCTCTTCAATTTTTGTTGCCGTTTGCACTTCTTCAATGTTCTCTTTTGTTTTGGAAGCTATTTCAACATTACTGGATTTTTCAAATGCTTTATATCTTAAAATCAACGTACGTTCATACAATTCTCTTACAAGTTGAGTGTGCAATTCCAAATCACTAGTTTGCAACATTCCTGCCTCTAATTGAGAAATATTTTTTTCAATTTTTGTTACTAATTCTTGTAAAGAAAGATAATTTGTCATGACGATTTGATTTTTCAACATTTTAACAAAGTTGCCAACGAATCCTTTAATTTTCGCTTTAAATTGACCACTTTTGTGGTGTAAAAATAAGTAGATATATTTCTTTAATTGTCACTTCGACTGAAAATTTATGGTAAGTCGTTTGTTAATAACTATCAACACCTGATAAGCAATGTTTTTAGAGCAGTTTCCTAATTCCGGAAGAACCAATGGATGGATTGAAGTAATTTGTGGTTCGATGTTTTCTGGTAAAACAGAAGAATTAATCCGTCGATTAAAACGTGCCGAATTTGCAAACCAACGATTGCTACTTTTTAAACCTGCAATCGATAATCGATTTAGTGAGGATCAAGTGGTTAGTCATAAAGGAAGTAATTTTCAAGCTGTTGTTATAAACGACTCCAAAGAGTTGTTCGAAAAATGGGATGGCGAACAAGTTGTTGCTATTGATGAAGCGCAATTTTTTGATGCAGGAATTGTTTCCGTTATTAATCAGTTAGCTAAAAACGGTGTGCGTGTGATTGTTGCTGGTTTAGACATGGATTATAAGGGAATGCCTTTTGGACCAATTCCGCATTTATTGGCAATTGCAGAATATGTTACAAAAGTCCATGCAATTTGTGTTGATTGTGGGAACTTAGCTCAATTCTCTCATCGAACGGTTACAGAAACAGAACAAGTTTTAGTTGGAGCGGTAGAGAAGTACAAGCCACTATGTAGATCTTGCTATACAATAGCAAATCAACAAACTACCTTCTAAAAAGTGATTTAACAATCAAACCAACAATTGATTGGCCGATGTTAGCAACGATATTTTTGTCGCCTAATGAAGAGTTTTTATGTGTAACACTTGCCGAATTAGCAGATGATTTATTTGAATCTTTTTCAGTTGAAGTAATTGAAGTTACCGATGCTTCTTTAACTGAAAACTGATTTTTATTTATAGTTTGTATGATCTCTATAATCTTTTCATCATTGATTTTTGAATCATCGAAAGAAATGGTTGCTTCGTTGAAATCGCGCCCCATTTTAAAGTCATAAGTGATTTCATCTACAGCATTTGTTGCGTACAATTCTTTACGAATAGCTCCACCACAACCCATTTCGCATGACATACCTCCAATTTGAATGGTCAATAGTTTAGTTGGATCTACCACTGGTTTATCAAAAGTTGGAATAGCTGATGATTCTACTTTTTCCTCAGCTTTTAATGGTTGCTCATTGGAACAAGAAAGCAAAACATTTGCACTAATAAATACAACAAATAGTTTTTTCATTTCACTAATGATTAAATGTTCATTTCTAAAAGTGTTGTAAATGTAAGCCTTATTTGACCTCGTCACACAATAAAAATTGTTAAATTTATCCTATTAAGAAGGGATAAAGCTGCGGTTTTTGTTCCTATCTAATTGATTTAATTGTTGATTGCAATGTAATGTTTTCTTAAACATAGCTAGAATCTAATTTATACTCAATCTAAATTAGCGCAAATACAAGTTCAAAAAAAATATATCCATTAACTTTGACGCTTGTATTATTATCAGACAAAATATTAAATATGAGCAAATCTGCAATTATATCCTCTTCGATTGCCAAAAAATGGTGGATGGCATTAACGGGATTATTCCTGTGTGTCTTTCTAATTGGGCACCTTGCGGGAAATCTTCAGCTACTGAATGACAGTGTGGAAGGAAAACGTGCATTCAATGAATATGCACACTTTATGGCAACAAATATTTTTATTAAAGTATTGAGTTACCTAACGTACATTTCAATTCTTTTCCATGCAGTTGATGGAATTTTATTGACAGTGCAAAACAAGAAAGCACGTCCAGTGAAATATGCTTACGAAAAGCCGAATACGAACAGTAAGTGGTATTCTAGAAGTATGGCTGTATTGGGTTCTGCTATTTTGATCTTTATCGTATTGCATATGCAGCATTTTTGGTACAAGATTAAGGTTTCAAACGATCCAGTTCCATTGCACACTGAAGTAATGTATCAACCTCAAATGGTTGCACAAGGTGTTGTTCAAGATACAACTGTAAAAGTTTATTATACAACTTCAGGGTCATATTTGCCAGTTTCAGAAGTATCGGTTGAAGGAAAAGAATTTTACAACAATGCTGAAAATCAAACGATGCAAATTCAAATGCAACATGATCCAAATTATCAGCCAGCTGGAAAAAATCCTAAAATTGGTGAGGGTTACAAAGATTTACATTCAATCGTTTATTCATTCTTTGGGCATAACAAATCTGCACATGGTGTAACGGAAAGTGATATCAAAGGTTTGTCTGCCAATTCAAACGCATTGGTATTTGTTATTTTCTATGTTTTGGCAATGGCTGTTTTGGCATTCCACTTAATGCATGGTTTTAGTTCTGCATTCCAATCATTAGGAATTAATCATAAGAAGTACAATCCGATTATCAAATTGGTAGGAACTGCATTTGCAATCATCGTTCCTGTATTATTCGCTATTATTCCGGTATTCATTTACCTTACGAAATAATTAAACACATTGAAGATATGTCAGTATTAGATTCAAAAATTCCGGAAGGACCATTAAAAGATAAATGGACAAATTATAAAAGCCATGTTGACTTGGTGAACCCTGCTAACAAACGTTCAATCGATGTGATTATAGTAGGTACAGGTTTAGCTGGTGGATCAGCAGCAGCTTCTTTGGCTGAAATGGGATACAATGTAAAAGCATTTTGTTTCCAAGATTCTCCTCGTCGTGCGCACTCAATCGCTGCACAAGGAGGTATCAACGCTGCAAAAAATTACCAAAATGACGGTGACTCAGTTTTCCGTTTATTTTACGATACCATTAAAGGAGGTGACTACCGTGCACGTGAAGCAAACGTTCACCGTTTAGCGGAAGTTTCTGCAAATATTATTGACCAATGTGTGGCACAAGGTGTTCCATTTGCACGTGATTACGGCGGGCTATTGGATAACCGTTCATTTGGTGGAACGCAAGTTCAGCGTACATTCTACGCTAAAGGACAAACTGGACAACAATTGTTGTTAGGTGCGTATTCTGCAATGAACCGTCAAATTGGTTTAGGAAAAATTAAAATGTACAACCGTCACGAAATGCTTGAATTGGTAGTAGTGAACGGTAAAGCAAGAGGGATTATCGCTCGTAACTTGGTTACTGGTGAAATCGAACGTCACTCTGCACACGCTGTAGTTTTAGCAACTGGTGGTTACGGAAACGTTTTCTTCTTGTCTACAAACGCGATGGGGTCAAACACATCAGCAGCATGGAGAGCACATAAAAAAGGAGCATTCTTTGCAAACCCTTGTTATACGCAAATTCACCCTACATGTATTCCTCGTTCTGGAGATTACCAATCAAAATTAACGTTGATGTCGGAGTCTTTACGTAACGATGGTCGTATTTGGGTTCCTGCTAAAATGGAAGATGCAATTGCAATTCGTGAAGGTCGCAAAAAACCAACGGATTTGTCAGAAGCTGAAAGAGATTATTACTTGGAAAGAAGATACCCTGCTTTTGGTAACTTAGTTCCTCGTGACGTTGCTTCTCGTGCAGCAAAAGAGCGTTGTGATGCTGGATTTGGTGTAAATAAAACAGGTGAAGCTGTTTACTTAGATTTTGATGCAGCTATTATGCGATATGGTAAAGAGAAATCTTTATTGTTACACGAGTATGATGCTAGCGATGCTAGAGTTCGTGAGCTTGGAGAAAAAGTTGTTGAATCTAAATACGGTAACTTATTCCAAATGTATGAGAAGATTGTTGATGACAATCCATACAAAACTCCAATGATGATTTATCCTGCAGTACACTATACAATGGGTGGACTTTGGGTTGATTATAACTTGATGACAACTGTTGAAGGATGTTTCTGTACAGGTGAAGCGAATTTCTCTGACCACGGAGCTAACCGTTTAGGTGCTTCTGCGTTGATGCAAGGATTGGCAGATGGATATTTCGTATTGCCTTACACAATTGGAGGTTACTTATCAGCAGATATTCGTACTGGTCAAATCTCAACTGACTTACCTGAATTCGTTGAAGCGGAAAACGAGGTTCGCCGTCGTTTAGAACATTTCATCAATAATAAAGGAACGAAATCAGTAGATTATTTCCACAAAGCATTAGGTAAAGTAATGTGGGATAAAGTTGGTATGGCAAGAAACGCACAAGGTTTAACTGAAGCAATTGCTGAAATCCGTGCTATTCGTGAAGAATTCCATAAAGAAGTATTTGTTCCTGGTAGCATGAACGAATTTAACCCAGAATTAGAGAAAGCTGCACGCGTTGAAGACTTCTTAGAATTGGGTGAATTGTTCGCTAAAGATGCATTACACCGTACTGAATCTTGTGGTGGTCACTTCCGTGAAGAATCACAAACAGAAGAAGGTGAAGCGATGCGTGATGATGCTAATTTCGCTTATGCTGCTGCTTGGCAATGGGCTGAGGCTTCAGGACAACAAATTTTGCATAAAGAGCAATTAGAATTTAAGGAAATCGAGTTGAAACAACGTTCATATAAATAATAGGAAAGTATGAAATTGACATTAAAAATTTGGAGACAAAAGGATAAAAACGATAAAGGTAAAATCGAAACTTATCCAATAGACAATGTAAGTGAACACATGTCTTTCCTAGAAATGATGGATACCTTAAACGAACAGTTAATTGTTAAAGGTCAAGAGCCAATTGCATTTGATCACGACTGTCGTGAAGGTATTTGTGGAATGTGTTCAATGTTCATCAACGGTGAAGCGCACGGTCCTGACAAAGGGGTAACTACTTGTCAATTGCACATGCGTAAATTCAACGATGGTGATACAATTTATGTTGAGCCATTTAGAGCAAAAGGATTCCCTGTAATTAAAGACTTAGTTGTTGACCGTTCTGCATTTGACAGAATTCAACATGCTGGAGGATTTGTTTCAGTGAATACATCAGGAAACACACAAGATGCAAACGCAATTCCAGTTCCAAAAGCGGATGCAGACAAAGCGTTTGATGCTGCTACATGTATCGGATGTGGAGCTTGTGTTGCAACGTGTAAAAATGCTTCGGCAATGTTATTCGTTTCTGCTAAAGTTTCTCAATTTGCATTGTTACCTCAAGGTAAAGTTGAAGCTACACAACGTGTATTAAACATGGTTCAACAAATGGACTTGGAAGGTTTTGGTAACTGTACAAATACTGGTGCCTGTGAAGTTGAATGTCCGAAAGGGATTTCTTTGGAAAACATTGCTCGCATGAACAGAGAATATTTATCTGCAGCAATTACAGCAGAATAATAAATAGACGCTCACTTCTTATTAAAGAAGAAAAAATATAAAAAACCGGTGAAGGATTTCTTCATCGGTTTTTTTGTGTCACGAATGTTGGCGTCTTGCACTTAATTTTTTGTTTAGAAACATTTTAGAAGTGTGGGGTGTTGTAAAAAATTCTGTATGTTGGTGCCGGATTTTTGCTAGTTTCATATTTCTTAGTATCTTTCCGTTAACAAAAAATTAATACTATGAAAAAATTATTACTAATCTTATTAGCTAATGGTATGTCGCTATTAGCAACTGCACAAGTGGTGGTTACAGGTATTTCTCCTTCAAGTATCGCAGGAAATTATGTGCATTCACTGGGTGAAACAAGTCAAAGTTGGGGTTTAACTTTAAATTTTAACAATGCTGGAGTTCACGTACAAGGTGTTTTAGCGTTGGTTGAAGATGGTACGCCAGGAACGAATGCTCAAGGAAATCCTATTTCTCAGGAAGGATGTAATCCTTTGACAAATGCAACTGATATTGAAGGGAAGATTGCTGTAATTTACAGAAACACGTGTGATTTTGGTGTAAAGGCTAAAAACGCTGAAAATGCAGGTGCAATTGCTGTTATTATTTTAAATCGTGATCCTGAAGCAGTTGGAATGAGTGGTGGAGCTGTAGGTGCAACTGTTGAAATTCCAGTTGTCATGTTATCAAGTATCGATGGTGTACTTTTAACTAATGCAATGGAAGATGGTGATGTTGAAATGTTTATAGGTAACAAAGCTGGCTTGAATCCAGTAGATTTAGGTTTATCTCATCAACAAATTGTGATGCCTAGTTACCCTGGAGTACATAAATTATTAGCTCAAAATGCTGATGAATTTTCATTCACACCTGGCTTAAGAGTGTACAATTACGGTTCAGATGCGCAAGTTGGTGCAACAGCTAATGTTAAAATTGTTGGTCCAGCAGGTGAAGTGTACAATGAAACAAAAACGTTTGATTTGACAGGAGTTAGTGGAAACTCAATGGATAGTATTACATTCTTTCCAAATACTGGTTCTGCATTCCCTACGTTTTCTTTAGCTTCTTACCCGGTTGGTTTATACTCAGTTACTTACACGCTAGCTTCAGTTGGAGGAACTGATCCATTCATTGAGGATAATTCGTATACGACTTCTTTCGCGATCAATGATAATTATATTTCAAGAGCGCATTTACAAGCCTCAACTTATAAGCCTAACGTAACTTCATTAACTAGACCATCAGATCCTGCTGAAGGTGAAGCTCCATATGCAGAAGTTGTATATTGTCAAACTTTTTCAAATCCAAATGCAAGTCGCATTGCTATAACAGGAATTGAAGGTTCTATTTCAATCGATTCAGTAGATGCAAGTTCTTCTTTACTTGGAAAGTTTGTGTTTGTAGATATTTTCAAGTGGACAAACGCTAGTGAAGTTTATAATGCTAACTTAGGTGGAAGTGATTTAGAATACGTTTATCCATCTGTTTCGTCAAACTTAGTTGATATCACAGAGACAGGTTTAAGATCAGATCAATTTTTCCCTCTTGAAGAGCCAACTGTATTGGAAGATAACGCTATGTATTTGATTTGTTTAACTGATTTTGGTCAAAAATTAAACATTGGAATGGATCGCGATGTAGATTTTAATGTAGCTTCAAGTTTGACATCTCAATGGATTAATCCATTAAAAGTTGTTCAATCAAATGAAGCAGCTTGGTATAGACTTGGATTCGGACACGATATTACTCCTGCTTTCGGAATCAAAGCAATTGATGCAGGTGCAGTTGGAATCAAAGAAATGAAAAATCTTGAAGGAAAAGTTTATCCTAACCCTGTTTCAGACGAAATTAACATGGTTATTCCTTTAGATGGAAAAGCTACTATTGAAGTAACAGATATTTCTGGACGCGTTGTAGCATCTCATGGTGTTGACTTCCTAAACAATCAAGCTTCAGTTAATGTTGCTGATTTGGCAAATGGAATGTTCATCATCAATGTTATTTATGACAATGGTGCGAAGACAACTTTCAATGTTATCAAAAAATAATATAGAGTAAATACAAATTGAAAGGCGACTCCGGTGTGAGTCGCCTTTCTTTTTTTGTACCTTTGAAGTAAAATTTTGTAAAAATGTCTGACGATAAAAAGATTATATTTTCAATGGTTGGAGTTTCTAAACAAACTCCCCAAGGCAAGCAAATTATCAAAAATATTTACCTGTCATTTTTCTATGGAGCTAAGATTGGAATCATTGGTTTGAATGGATCAGGTAAGTCTACTGTAATGAAAATCATCGCTGGTTTAGATCAATCTTATCAAGGTGATGTTGTTTTTTCTCCAGGTTACTCTGTTGGTTACCTTGCTCAAGAGCCAGATTTAGATCCAACTAAAACGGTGAAAGAAGTGGTGATGGAAGGTGCTCAAGAAACAGTTGATGTGTTGAAAGAGTACGAAGAAATCAATAATTCGTTCATGGATGAGGAGATTTTGAATGATCCCGATAAAATGGACAAATTAATCGCTCGTCAAGCAGTTGTGCAAGACAAGATCGACGCGTTGGACGCTTGGGAATTAGACACAAAATTAGACCGTGCAATGGACGCACTTCGTTGTCCGCCAGACGATCAATTGATTGAATCACTTTCAGGAGGAGAAAAACGCCGTGTTGCTTTGTGTCGTTTGTTACTTCAAAATCCAGATATCTTATTACTTGATGAGCCTACCAACCACTTGGATGCAGAATCTATTGAATGGTTAGAGCAACATTTACAACAATACAAAGGAACTGTAATTGCTGTAACACACGACCGTTATTTCTTAGATAACGTTGCAGGATGGATTCTTGAATTGGATCGTGGAGAGGGTATTCCTTGGAAAGGAAATTATACATCATGGTTGGAGCAAAAAGGTAAACGACTTTCTGAAGAAGAAAAAACGGAATCTAAACGTCAAAAAGTTTTAGCGCGTGAGTTGGAATGGGTGCGTATGAATCCTAAAGGACGCCACGCAAAAAATAAAGCGCGTATTGCAAACTACGATAAAATGCTATCGGAAGATGCGAACGAGAAAGAAGCAAAATTGGAAATCCCAATTCCGAACGGACCTCGATTAGGAAACAATGTAATCGATGCTGTTAATGTAGCGAAAGCTTTTGGGGATAAACTACTATACGATGATTTGAATTTCAAATTGCCGCCTGCAGGAATCGTGGGGATCATTGGACCAAATGGTGCTGGTAAAACTACAATCTTCAAGATGATTATGGATGAGCTTGCTCCAGACGGAGGAAGTTTTGAAGTTGGTGAAACGGTAAAAATTGGATACGTTGACCAAACGCATAAAGACATTCATCCTGATAAGACAGTTTTTGATGTAGTCTCTAATGGCGCTGAATTAATTGAAATCGGAAACCAAAAGGTTAATGCTCGCGCTTACTTATCGAAATTTAACTTTAATGGATCAGATCAAAATAAGAAAGTTGGAGTTTTATCTGGAGGTGAACGAAATCGTTTACATTTAGCAATGACCTTAAAAACTGAAGCGAATGTTTTATTACTTGATGAGCCTACCAACGACATTGATGTTAATACACTTCGTGCATTAGAGGAAGGTATTGAAAATTTCGCTGGATGTGCTGTTGTAATTTCTCACGACCGTTGGTTCTTGGATAGAATTTGTACGCACATTTTAGCTTTTGAAGGTGATTCTCAAGTTTATTGGTTTGAGGGGTCTTACTCAGAATACGAGGAAAATCGTAAGAAACGATTAGGTGATCACGGACCAAAACGTGTTAAATATAGAAAATTGATAAAGTAAATTGACGGAGGGAGGTGTAAATCTCCCTTTTTTATTTTTAAAAAAATTTTATTTGACACAAGTATTATTTTATTGTATTTTTCAAATATGATTAATAATGATAAAAACTACGTTTACAATCGATTGCAAATCAACAAGGATTTTGAGCATATTGATCGTATGGCAAATTTTCTAGATGAAAAATTCGAGATTTTTGGATTTAAATTTGGTTGGGATCCAATTCTAAACCTTATTCCTTATCTTGGTAAAGTCATCGGATTCATTACCTCTGTTGGTTTAGTTATTATAATGGCAAAGCATAAGGTTAGTGGAAAGGTTATCATTAAAATGTTGGGAAATGTAATATTGGATTTAATTATTGGTTCAATTCCACTTATTGGAAATATAGGCGATTTCTTTTATAAAGCGAACACAAAAAATGTTGCTTTATTGAAACAGCATTACTATGAAGGAAAACATACCGGGTCAGGTAAGGGAATTTTAATTACCATATTAATTGTTTTTCTTTTAGTAGTAATTGCATTGGTTTACCTATTCGTTCAAATCTTTATTTGGTCATTTGAAAAAATTGGCAGCATATTTTAATGCGCTTCAAGCTTACTATCCGATTGTAAAGTTGTAACTTTGCCTAAATTTTTTTTATGTCTAAGGTTATAACTCTTCAAGAATTTATCATGCTTAAGCAAGCAGATTTTACGTTTGCTTCGGGTGAATTATCACGTTTATTGAATGATATCGCGTTTGCATCCAAAGTGGTGAGTCGAGATGTGCGTAAAGCAGGATTAGTCGATCACATTTTAGGGGCTCAAGGTTCAACGAATGTACAAGGAGAAGAGCAACAAAAGTTAGACGTTGTAGCCGACGAACAATTCATTCAAGTATTTAAAAATGGTGCTGAAGTTTGCGGTATCGCATCCGAAGAAAACGATGACTTTATAGTTTTCGATGATGAGAAAGGTAGAAATGGTAAATATGTAGTGTTGTTCGACCCATTGGATGGTTCTTCAAATATTGATGTGAATGTTTCAATCGGTACTATATTTTCAATTTATCGTAGAATTTCTGAGGTTGGAACTGTTGCAACAGAAGAAGATTTCTTGCAACCTGGTCACCAACAAATTGCTGCAGGATATGTGTTGTATGGCTCTTCAACGATGTTGGTTTATACAACAGGACGTGGAGTGAATGGTTTTACATTGGATCCGTCAATTGGTGAGTTCTGTTTGTCGCATCCGAATATGAAGCAACCAGAATTAGGCCGAATTTACGCTATGAACGAAGGAAACATCAGCATTTGTAATCCTGGAATTAAAAAATATGTTGAATACTGTCAAAGCAATGAAAACCAAACTGGAAAGCCTTATTCTGGTCGTTATATTGGCTCATTGGTTGCAGATTTTCATAGAAATATGATTAAAGGTGGAATTTATATTTACCCATCAACAACAAATGACCCGCAAGGAAAATTGCGTTTAATGTATGAATGTAATCCATTGGCGTTTATTGCTGAACAAGCGGGCGGAGTTGCATCAACTGGTTTTGAAAGAATTTTATCTATTCAGCCAGAAACATTACACCAACGTGTGCCTTATTTCGTTGGTTCTAAATTGATGGTAGAACATGTAATGAGCTTAATGGAAAAATAAGAGTTCGAAAAAATAGTGAAGTGAGGGGTTACATTTGTAGCCCCTTTTTGTTTTTTCTGCATTCAAATAATTGATTGACATCCAATAATTTTGTATCTTTCAGTGTCAAATTAATGATCACTTTTTAAGTAAAAATTTTATGAGTAAATGTCCTTTTAACCATGGAGATGCAACAGGTTCAGGTCCTATGCATCCTACTTCACCTGGCGCTAAGACTTCCAACGAGAATTGGTGGCCTAAAAAATTAGATTTAAGCGGTTTGCGCCAATATTCGTCAAAGACGGATCCAATGGATGAGGACTTCGATTATAAAACAGCCTTCAATAGTTTAGATTATTTTGCTTTGAAGGAGGATTTAAAAAAATTAATGCGGGATTCTAAGGAATGGTGGCCAGCAGATTTTGGTCATTATGGACCAATGTTTATTCGCATGTCATGGCACAGTGCAGGAACTTATCGTGCACAAGATGGAAGAGGAGGTGCATCTGAAGGTCAACAGCGTTTTGCTCCATTAAATTCTTGGCCAGACAATGTTAACATTGATAAATCGCGTCGTTTACTTTGGCCGATAAAACAAAAATATGGAAATAAAATATCTTGGGCCGATCTATTGGTATTGACTGGTAATGTTGCATTGGAAGATATGGGCTTAAAAACTGTAGGATTCGGTGGTGGTCGCAAAGATGTTTGGGAAGCTGATAACTCAACGTATTGGGGACAAGAAAAAGAATGGTTGGCAGACAAGCGTTATTCTGGCGATCGTGATCTTGAGAATCCGCTTTCGGCTGTTCAAATGGGTTTAATTTACGTGAATCCTGAAGGGCCAAATGGTGAACCGGATCCATTGAAAGCAGCAAGAGATATCCGTGAGACATTCGATAGAATGGGAATGAACGATGAAGAAACAGTAGCTTTAATTGCTGGTGGACATACGTTTGGAAAAACACATGGTGCTGGACCAGCAGATTTTGTTGGTGCAGATCCAGAAGCTTCGCCAATGGAGCAAATGGGATTGGGTTGGAAAAGTGAATTTAAATCTGGAGTTGGACCTGATGCAATTGGATCTGGCTTAGAGGTTACTTGGACAACAACTCCTACCAAATGGAGTAATGATTTCTTCGATATTTTATTTAAATATGATTGGGAATTAGAGAAGAGTCCTGCCGGAGCATTCCAATGGGTTGCTAAAAACGCGGAGGCAATTATTCCAGATGCATTCGATCCGAATAAAAAGCAATTGCCTTATATGCTTACTACGGATTTATCGATGATCAAGGATCCAATTTATGAGCGTATTTCAAGAAGATTTCACGAAAATCCAGATGAATATGCCAAAGCATTTGCTGACGCATGGTTCAAATTGATTCACCGTGACATGGGACCAAAAGAATTATACTTAGGCCCTGAAGTTCCGCAAGAGGATTACGTTTGGCAAGATCCAATTCCAAAAGCTGACTATGCTATGATTGATGCACAAGATATCGAATCATTGAAGTCAAAAATTATAAACGCTGGTTTATCTGTATCTGAATTGGTCGCTACAGCATGGGCTTCTGCTTCAACTTTCCGTACTTCGGATAAAAAAGGAGGAGCAAACGGTGGTCGCATACGATTGGCACCACAACGTCATTGGGAGGTTAATCAACCAAATCAATTGGATGCTGTACTTAAAATTTATGAGCAAATCCAAGCAGATTTTAACGGAGCAAATGGTTCTAAAAAAGTATCGATTGCCGATTTAATCGTATTGGGTGGAACCGTTGGAATTGAGAAAGCACTTAAGAATGGTGGTTATTCATTAAATGTTCCTTTTGCACCAGGAAGAACGGATGCAACAGCTGAGCAAACTGATTATAAGGGAATGACTTTCCTTGAGCCAGCAGCTGATGGTTTTAGAAATTACAATAAATATACAATGCCGCAAGCAACTGAAGAGTTGCTAATCGATAAAGCGCAACTTTTGGGCTTGACTGCTCCAGAAATGACGGTTCTATTAGGTGGATTGCGTATGCTAAATACAAATTACGGTCAAAGTAAAATGGGTGCGTTTACCGATAAAGTAGATACGCTGTCAACAGATTTCTTTGTTACAATTCTTGACATGGATATTGTGTGGAAAGCTAAAAATCACACGCAAGAAGTGTTTGAAGGAATTGATCGTGCAACAGGACAAGCAAAATGGGTTGCATCTAGAAGTGATTTGGTTTTCGGATCAAACGCTGAATTGCGAGCATTAGTTGAAGTGTACGCAGCAGATGATGCGAAACAAAAATTCGCAACTGATTTTGTAAAAGCTTGGGTTAAGGTTATGAATGCCGACCGTTTTGATTTGAAATAGAAATACTAGCATAAAGAAAAACCCTGATTCAATATAGAGTCAGGGTTTTTTTATAAACTAATTATTACCATCCACCACCAAGGGCTTTAAAAATATCGATTTTCATCTGTAAGCGTTGTTCCTTGAGTTTGTTGTATTTCAATTCACTTTCTAAAGCTACACGTTGCGCATTTATAACCTCTAAATATGTGGCATATCCACTATTAAAAAGTAAATTGGATTGAAAAATTGTCAACTTAGAATTCTCTACCTGCTCATTTGCAATTTCAATTTGTTCATCCAACGACTTCATGCTTGTCAAGACGTTTGAAATCTCCATAATAGACCCATACACTCTTTTTTGCAAAGCGATTTCCTTTATTTCACGATCTAATTTTGCAGATTTCAATGCCACTTTATTTCTGTTTTTATTAAAGATTGGCTGCGTAATTCCACCAATTAAAGATCCGAAAAGCGCTCCTGGAATATTGAACCAATTACGCGGCATCATTGAGTTCACTCCAAAACCTAAGTCGATCATTAATTTCGGATATTGATTTGTTTGCGCTACACCAACACGTGCATTGGCAGCCCACAATTCATATTCAGCTTTCTTAACATCTGGGCGGTAACGCACCATTTCCAAAGGAACCTCATAACTTTTTTCCAACGAATTGAAGATGTCATCAAAATTCTCTTTTGTAATAGAAATTTCACCAGGTAAAGTTCCTGTTAGAAACTGAATTTCATTTTCTTGTTCACTGATCTGTTGCTTCAAACTGGGTATCAATGCTTTTGCAACCAACATTTGCGATTTCGTTTGCTGCTTTGCTAATGCCGTTGTATTACCTGAAGTATACTGTAATTCAACCATTTTTAGTGTACGTTGAGACAATTCAAAATTCGACTCAGCAACTTTTAGTTGAGCGTAAAGAAGTAATAAATTGTAATAACCAGATGCGATGTTACCAATCAGCCTTGTCTGAATAGCATTTTTGCTTTCCATTTGGGATAAATATTTAAACAACTTATCACTTTTTTGACTTCTTATCTTACCCCAAATATCTACTTCCCAAGAAAAGTTGATACCTGTAACATTTTGCATTGTGTAACCATACAAAGTTGAAGGCGCTTCTGTTCCTAGGTCATTGTAGTAGTTAGAAGAAGGATTTGAATAAAAATCTTCTGAACGATATTGCCAATTTGAATTTGCCACATTCCCATTCAAAGACGGCAAGAATTCTAACTTCGATTGTTTAAATTGAAGTCGATGTATTTCCAAATTCTTGTAGGCTTCACGCACATCGAAATTTTTTGCTAGTCCTGAATCAATTAATGCAATTAAGTTGGGATCTTTAAAAAAGTGCTTCCATGCCAATTGCGTTGAATCAATCTTAAAAATAAGTGAATCACCAACGAATGTGCTTGTATCCCTTTTTGATGTAACTTCTGCTACTCTAAAAGTTGTAGGCATGTCAAATTTTTCTGGTTGATACTTGGATTGAGGCATGCATCCAACGATTACCAACAAGAGAATTATACTAACTAAATATTTAATCTTCATTTTTAAATTTTGTTTTTAATCGTTCATCCAATGTTTGAAAAACAACAAATAATGTTGGTATTATAAATATTCCAATGATCACACCCAAGAGCATTCCTCCTGCAGTACTAAAAGAAATGGAATGATTTCCTTTTGCAGATGGACCATAAGTCAACATTAGTGGAATCAAACCTGCGATAAACGCAAATGATGTCATTAAAATCGGTCTAATTCTTAGAATTGCACCTTGCTTACCAGCTTCAGCGATTGAAACTCCAAGTTTTCGTTGTTGCAAGGCAAATTCTACAATTAAAATGGCGTTTTTAGCTAATAGACCAATCAACATGATGATACCAACTTGAACATAAATATTGTTGGTTACGCCAACTAAATTGATGAAACCGTAAATACCAATAAACCCTGTAGGAACAGCCAATAAGATTGATAATGGAAGTAAAAAACTTTCATATTGGGCACACAATAAGAGGTAAATAAACAAGAATGAAATTCCAAAAATAATTACCGCTTGATTACCCGCATTTTTTTCCTCTAAGGCCATTCCTGTTAATTCATATGCATAATTAGCGGGTAAATCTTTAGATAGGCGCTCAATGGTTTCCATAACATCACCCGTACTTTTTCCTTCTGCAGGAGTGATTTTAAGTGAAATGGAATTAAAGAGGTTGTAACGATTAACTGTTTCAGGTCCTTGAATCGGTTTTAATTTAACCAAGGTATTTGCCGGAAGCATTTCTCCAGAACTATTCTTCACGAAAATGTTAGAAAATGTTGATGGATCAGCTCTGTGATCAATATCCGCTTGCATGTACACACGGTATTGGCGACCAAATCGGCTAAAATCTCCTGCTTGCACGCGACCATAATACGCACGAATGGTACTCATCAATTCTTTTACATTTACGCCGAGAACTTTTGCTTTTACATAGTCAATCTCTAACATGTATTGTGGGAAACGTGCGTTAAATGAAGTAAAGGCTCTCGAAACAGCAGGATCTTCATTTAGTTTCGCTATAAACTCTTGCGCAACATCATCAAACTGTTGGAATGAACCACTCATCTTATCTTGTAGCATCACTTCAACACCACTAAAGTCACCAAAACCTTGAACTGTTGGTCGCGGAAAAACTTGAAATGTTGCTTCATCAATTGTTTCTAATTCTGATCGAAGTGACGCGATAACATCATCCATTTTTTGAATTTTTCCTCGTTCCTTAATTGGCTTTAAGTTTATATACACAACCGCGAACGATGGACTTGCATTGTTATCAACCGTATTAAAACCTGAAATGGTAGTTAATCCTAAAATTTCTTCTCGCTTATTCAGTATTTTTTCTGCTTTCGTTAAGGTTTTCTTGGTTCTAGACAAAGATGCTCCTGGTTGCATCGCCATTGAAACTGTAACAAAACTATCGTCTTCTGTAGGAATAAACTCTTTCGGAGACATGAACATTAGCCCAAACCCAACTACAATAGACCCACCTAAAATCATCCAAACATATTTTGGTTTCTTGATTAAAAATGCAATCTTTTCACCATACCAATTTGTAAATTTCGTGAATAGTTGATTGAATTTCGCGAAAAACAATTCCATTTTAGCTTGTGCTTTCCCGATAAAAGTATTCGGAGTTTTTACAAATTTACGTTCGTGCGAACCTGGTTTTAAAAACAATGCACATAAAGCTGGCGTTAATGTTAAGGCATTAAATGCAGAAATTAAAATGGCAATTGCTAGGGTGTAAGCAAATTGTTCATAGAAAATTCCTGCAGGACCTTCCATAAAACCTACTGGAATAAATACGGCTGCCATCACCATCGTAATGGATATAATGGCTTTCTTAATCTCATCCATGGTAGCCAAAGTTGCTTGCTTGGCTTTCATCCCAGTTAGGTGCATTTTTTCGTGGATGGCCTCAACAACTACAATGGCGTCATCTACTACAATTCCAATTGCAAGTACGAGCGCAAACATTGTGAGTACATTGATGGAGAAGCCAAGTAAATAGATAAAGAAAAAGGTTCCTATCAATGAAACTGGTATGGCAATAACTGGAATTATAGTGGAACGAAAATCTTGTAGAAATATAAATACAATGATAAATACCAATATAAATGCTTCAATCAACGTGGTTTTAACCTGACTGATGGAAGTGTCAATCTGATCTTTTACCGAATAAGTAATATCATATTTTATACCTGGCGGAAAAGTTTTCGAAATGCGTTCCAGAACTTCACGTACTTTAATGTCAATGTTTCGTGCGTTTGACCCACTTGTTTGCGTCAAGTTTAATGTTAAACCTGGATTACCATTTACAGAGTTGTCAGAACCAAAATTGGATGCGCCGAACTCAACTCTAGCAACGTCTTTAAGATACAATACAGAACCGTCGTCATTCGTTCGAATGGCAATGTTTTCGTATTCTTCTGGTAGGGAAAATCGACCACTGTGACGCATAGGCGTTTCAAAAACTTCGTCAGATGTTTCTCCAAATTTACCTGGGGCAATCTCAAAGTTTTGCTCACGAATTGCCTTAATAATATCTTGAGGCGTTAATCCGTATGCTGCAATTTTTTCGGGATTTAACCATGTTCTCATCGAATAATCTCGTGCACCAACGCGCGTAACAGCTGCTACTCCTGGTACACGTAGAATTTCTCGATTTAAATTAATTTGAGAAAATGCCTGAAGAAATGTCTCATCGTACAATTTGTTTTGATGATCGCTATACAAATTGATGGTCATGATGTTTCCTCGTTGACGAGGAATTACCGAAACCCCAGCTTCTATCACCTCAGAAGGAACTTGACTACTAGCCTTCGACACACGCGTTTGCACATTTACTGCGGCTTGATCTGGATTTGTACCCGTTTCAAAATAAACGTTGATGGTTCCAGAACCACTGTTTGAAGCACGCGATTCAATAAAAGTCATTTTATCTACACCATTTATCGATTCTTCCAATGGTAAAAGAACTGATTGAGCAACAGTTTCTGCACTTGCTCCAGGATATGATACTGATACTTGAACACTTGGTGGTGCGATTTCAGGAAATCGAGTAATAGGTAATTTTCCCATACCCAAAAGTCCTAACATCACAATTAGCAATGACAAGACAGTAGCCAATATTGGCTTTGTAATTATTGTTTTGAGCATGGATTAATCTATTTTTGGTTTAACTAAGGCACCGTCTTCTAATTTGTGAAAACCAGTCAAAATAACTGTATCACCAGGTTTTAGACCGCTAGCAACGATGTAACTTTTTTCTGAAACACCATCAAGGATGACAGGAGTCATACGCGCTTTACTAGACGAGTCAATGATGTAAACAAAGTTTCTGTCTTGAATGGTGATAATTGCTTCTTGCGGAATCAGGATTGCACCTTTTTTAGCTTCCTTCAATTGAATTGTACCTGTATTACCAGATCGCATCATTTCCGCCGAATTTGGAAAAGAAGCTCGCAAAGAGATTGAACCAGTATTTCTATTTACCTGCCCAGAAACTGCATCAACCACACCTTTTTGAGGATAAATTATACCATCAGCCAAGTAAAGCGTTGCTTCAGGAAGGATTGAACCTAAGGAATTTCGTGTTGTGTCATTTACTTTAGTTTGATTTTTTGTGAAATACAAATAATCTGATTCAGACATACTGAAGTAAACATAAACGTCACTTACATCTGATAACACTGTCAATGGTGTTTTTTCACCTCGATTTATTAAATTCCCTACACGCTTTGGAATCATACCGATGTAACCTTGAACCGGTGCGGTTATGGTAGTGAAGCCATAGTTAATGCGCGCACTTGCAACTGCTGCTGCTGCACGAGCTAAAGATGCTTGAGCAACTTCGTAATTTGCTTTCACTGCTTGAAGTTGTACTTCAGCAATAACTTCATGTTCAATCAAAGGTCGCATACGATCTACCTCTAATTTTGCGTTCTTTAACTTTGCACGTTCAACATTTTCTGTTGCCAATGCATTGTTTAAAATTTCTTGATAAGGAAGCGGATTGATTTTAAATAGCGGCTGACCAGCATAAACGTATTGACCTTCATCTACGTAGATTTCCTCCAAGATTCCTTCAACTTGTGAACGTATCTCTACATTGATTTTTCCTTCAATGGTACCAATATAATTTTTGATTGTTAATGCAGTGGTAGTATCAACTACAATAGCAGGTAAACGCAAATATTTTGATGATTCATTATCATCGTTACTGCAACTTGCGAAAATTGCCAAAGTAAAAATTATGGCTTTAAATTGTAAAAATTTATACATCATTCTATTTCAATTATTAATAGTGATAAGAAATGATAATTAGGTAGAGATCCTGAGTAAGGATAAGTATAACAAAGCTACAAAACCTGAGGTTTAATCGAGGTTTGTTGACCTTTTTTAACATAAAAATGATGTTTCATTTACACCTATGTAAAGCACTTAAAATGTAGTTTTTTATATTTAAAATAGTTTTTTATACAGTTAAATCAGTTTTTGAACATTTTGATAGACATTCTTTTTGGGTAGTGTAATAAAACAAAAAAGCCTGAACTATCGTATTTCAGGCTTATCGGTTTTATGTTGACATCCTTAAATTGGATGGATAGTATCCACTTTTAGTACTGGTTTTAAGGAATAAGTTCCGTTTCCATGTTCAACTACGCTAGATTCAACTTCGAAGTCGAGCACCAATTCATATTGTTGGTTGGCAGATAATCTTTGATTAATATTAATCTTTAGTCCCGACATCTGCGCTGAAGGTGTGTTTAAGGGATGCACAACGCTGTCAACCATTAGCGTGTTTTGATCCCCAAGAATTAATCGAAGTTGATTTATGCGTCCGGAAGGAAGCGTGTAAGGATCTACAAGTGTAGCAAACACATCATTTTGTAAGGTTAATAAATTATACACCCCTGCTTGCGTAGGTAAATCTATCCAACCACCATTTTCATGATTTATTTTTACTTGTAGAACTTCCACATTCACCTCTTGGTAATCATCAGGTGCATCAATCATCTTTACTGTTAATTCTGCAGTTCCTTCTTTCTTTTTTTCACAACCAAAAAAAAGGAGGAGCATTATAAAAAATGAAATTTTGGTGGCTATAATCGTTTTCATATAGGTATGAATTTAATTGTAAAAAAGGCCAAACAAATTAAGTACCAAACTGAAAATAGGGGGATTAGCGACGATTGGGGAGTTTTTATTTTTCAAATTGAAAATTCATTTTTCAGTTAGCAACTAATTTTTCAATTCTTAATGAATTGAAATTCATCAGTTGATGTCTTACAAACTTCGTTAAATTCACCCCACTCTTTTTTGCATTTTAGCTATCTTTGCACCTTAAATTGTATTGATGATCTCCTGCTCAAAAAATCTTGGGCGGGATTAACTATTTTAGAATGAACGTAAAAGATTTTCGCGAATTATTTGACAACTTGCCCTTGGTGGAACAAACTGCAAATCAACTTCAATTTGATCAATCTCGAATTCATTGGAAAGGTATGGCTGGAGCTTCAAAAGCTGTATCAGCTGCCTCAGTTTGTCAGCAAGTACCAGGAAATCATTTGTTCGTTCTAAACGATAAAGAAGAAGCGGCATATTTTTACAATAATTTTGAAGGTTTATTTCCTGAAAATAAAAACGTTCTGTTTTATCCAGCGTCATTTCGCGTTCCTTATCAATTCGAGGAGACGGACAATTCCAACGTAGTTGCACGTGCTGAAGTATTAGACAAGATTAACACTGGGAAAAACACGTGGATTGTAACCTATCCAGACGCATTATTTGAGAAAGTTCCAACGCAAAAACACTTAGCTAAAAACACGTTTCGATTAGAGGTTTCAAAAATTTATTCAATTGATTTCATTCAAGAAGTGTTGTTAGAATACAACTTTGATTATGTTGACTTTGTATATGAACCAGGTCAATTTTCGATTCGAGGTGGAATTGTTGACGTGTTTTCATATGCCAATGATCATCCATTTAGAATAGAATTTTTTGGAGATGAGGTGGAATCAATTCGCACGTTTGATGCGGCATCTCAATTGTCGATCAATACGCATCAGTTTTTTTCCATTATTCCGAATGTACAAGGGAAAATGGTGCACGAAGCAAATGGATCATTTTTTGAATTTCTAGGAAAAAACACAACAATTTGGATTGATTCCATTGAAAAATCATCCGAGGTTTTAAAAAAGCAGTATCAAAAGTCAGTTGAGATTCATTCAAAGTTACCTGAGACGGTCAAACATACAGTTCCTAGTAATTTGTATTTGGATCATCGCCAATTTCTGGAAGATATTAAAGAATTTTCAACGGTGGAATTTGGAGCGGATACCGAATTTGAAAGCCAATTGACGTGTCGCTTTGATTTTTCTCCTCAACCATCGTTCAACAAGAATTTCGAATTATTGCGAGAAGATATTATTGCTCGACAAAAGTTAGGATTTCAGGTGCTCATTTTCTCCAATCAACCAAAACAATTGGAGCGTTTGGAACAAATTTTAAGCGATATTGGAACGGAAGAAAGTGAAAAAGCTAGTTTTATTGCTATGCCTTTTGCATTGGATGAAGGTTTTATATCGCCGACTACGAAGCTGGTTTGTTATACAGATCATCAATTGTTCGAGCGTTACCACCGATTCAAATTAAAAGAAGGATTTCGTCAAGCAAAACAAGCGCTGACATTAAAAGAAATATACAATTTACAAAAAGGAGATTATGTCACGCACATCGATCATGGTGTTGGGCAATTTTCTGGTTTAGAAACCATCGACGTTAATGGAAAACCGCAAGAAGCAATTCGTTTGGTGTACAAGGATGGCGATGTGTTGTATGTTGGAATTCACTCTTTGCACCGCATATCTAAGTTTACTGGCAAGGAAGGAAGTATTCCAAAAGTCAATAAATTGGGTACGCAAGCTTGGGCGACTTTAAAAAACAAGACGAAGACCAAAATCAAAGAATTAGCCTTCGACCTTATTCAACTTTACGCGAAGAGAAGATCGCAACCTGGTTTTCAATTTTCGCCAGATACCTATTTGCAAAATGAATTGGAAGCTTCGTTTATGTATGAAGACACGCCAGATCAATATAAAGCAACTCAGGCGGTAAAAGAAGACATGGAAAAACCACAACCGATGGACCGTTTGGTGTGTGGAGATGTTGGATTTGGTAAAACAGAAGTTGCAATTAGAGCTGCATTTAAAGCTGTTGCCGACAGTAAGCAAGTAGCTGTTTTGGTTCCAACAACGATTTTATCCATGCAACATGCACGTAGTTTTACGGAACGTTTAAAAGATTTCCCGTGTAGAGTTGAATACATCAATCGATTCAAATCAACGAAGCAAATCAATGAAACATTGAAGGATTTGGCTGATGGAAAAATCGATATTTTGGTTGGAACGCATGCCATTGTTTCTGATAAAGTTAAATTCAAGGATCTTGGTTTGATGATTATCGATGAGGAGCAAAAATTTGGCGTTGCAGTGAAAGATAAACTTAAGACTTTACGCGCAACAGTTGATACATTGACATTAACGGCCACTCCGATTCCTAGAACCTTACAGTTTTCTTTGATGGGAGCACGCGATTTAAGCATCATCAATACGCCTCCGCCAAATAGACAACCGGTTTTAACGGAGATTATTACATTTAATGAAGAGCAAATTCGTGATGCGGTAGCTTATGAAGTTAGTCGCGGTGGACAAGTATATTTCGTTCATAACCGATTGGCAAATATCAAGGAAGTTTCTGGTATGATTCAACGCTTATGTCCTGGAGTTCGCGTTGCAATTGGGCACGGACAAATGGATGGAAAGGACTTGGAGAAAATCATGATGGGATTCATCAATCACGAATACGATGTTTTATTAGCAACAACGATTATCGAGTCTGGAATCGACATTTCGAATGCAAATACGATGATCATTAATGATGCTCATAACTTTGGATTGAGCGATTTACATCAATTACGCGGTCGCGTTGGTCGTTCTAATAAAAAGGCATTTTGTTATTTAATTTCTCAAAAAACTTCGTTGTTAACGACTGAAGCAAGAAAACGATTGGAGGCCTTGGTTCAATTCTCCGATTTAGGTTCTGGTTTTAATATCGCCATGAAAGATTTGGATATTCGTGGTGCTGGAAATATGTTGGGCGGTGAGCAAAGTGGATTTATTTCTGAGATCGGTTTTGAAATGTATCAAAAGATATTGAACGAAGCGATCGATGAATTGAAAGCGTCTGAATTTAAAGAGTTGTATGAAAGCAGAACAACTGATTCTCCTCTTCATTTTGTTTCTGATACGATTCTTGAAACGGATTTAGAAGTTCGTATTCCGGATACGTACGTTAACAATGTTTCCGAACGTTTGAGTTTATACCAAGAGATGGATAATCTGAAAACGATGGAAGAATTGAAGCAATTTGAAGGACAATTGATTGACCGTTTTGGGCCAATTCCAACAGAAGTAGAAGATTTACTGTTGTCGTTCGAAATGCGTTGGCTAGCACAAGAATTAGGGTTGGAAAAATTGGTGCTTAAAGGAGGAAAAATGATCGGAACATTTATTTCAAATCCTCAAAGTCCGTTTTATGAAACACCAATTTTCACCCATGTATTGAAAGCAATTACATCGAATCCATCACAATTTAAAATGAGTGAGAAAAACGATAAGTTGCGTGTTATTGCAGATAATATTCATGAATTGGGCACAGCATTTAGTAAGTTAATGTTGTTGAAATAATTCGCTTAATTGTAGCTTTCAATAAAAAGATGCGTTTCATCTTGCAGCAATGGCAACGATGATAAGTCGATTTCTTTTAAAGACAAATAGTTCTTTCCTAAATTATACCTTTTAAACGGTATTGTTTAGAATGAATCTAAATAATATTTTTACACTGTTCAATAGCATTAAACGGAGGAATAATTTAGATATAAAATAGTTGTAAGATCAAATCCATATTTCGTGTTTAGGTTGTATCTCGCACAAGATTGAAATGATTTAATAGTCAATCGTTAAATAAAAAGTGATTTCCTGCCTACCTTGATTGAGCCACACATCCCTTGAAGTTTAACTTTTGGGGATTTTGTGTTTTATAACAGGTATTTTTTTTCATCACTATCAATAAAAATCTTGTTTATACGTATTTGTATATTAACTTTGTGTCAAGTCAAATCTATGAACGAAAAAATTCAACATATTATTCAGGAAATACGCACTAAAAAAAATGCGTTGAATAATTTATTGATAGCTGAGAAGCAAAGGGTTTCTTTATTAGAAAGTGAAATTTCGTCTTTAAAAGGCGAATTAACTACTTCTAATTCCAAGTTGGGTCAACTTCAAGAAAAAAATTCTGAATTACAATCGTTACTAGAGGAGGCGAAAGCACAAGTCGATGCTGTATCTGTTCCTGCTGAAGTAGGGTACGAACACATTGATGAAATGGTGAGGGAAATTGAATACTGCATTGGTCAGTTAAAAAATAATGCATGAGTAAGTTGTCGATAAAAGTTGTAGTGGCAGGGCGTTCTTACCCCTTGACTGTTCATGAGAATGAGCAAGAAAAGGTGCAACGTGCTGCAGACGAAATCAATCGTTCAATTAAGGCATTACAAGATAACTACGCAGTGAAAGATATGCAAGATTTGCTGGCAATGACTGCTCTACAGTTGGGAACTAAAACTGGTTCAAAGGTTGAACGAATAGAAATTCCAGCAGATTTAAGTGAAATTGAAAAAGCATTAACTGATTTGTCAAACGAATTTGACATCTGATCGTAGTATTCAAAATTGTATTCCCCATCAAGTGATTTTGGCTTTATTAAAGTTGAAATGACTGGTGGGTTTTTTGTTTTATTTAAATTACTAATTGAAAAATGGGATTAATAATTGGTTTATTAATTGGTCTTATCGGAGGTAGCATAGCGGTGATTATCGTTATGAATACAGCATTAAAGACAAAGCGTGAAAAGATTGTTAAAGACGCTGAAAACGAAGGAGAATCTATCAAGAAAGAAAAACTCTTACAGTCAAAAGAGAAATTTTTAAAATTGAAAGAAGAGCATGAAGAGGCAATTAAGCAACGTGAAAGAAAATTACAGTCTATTGAAGATAGAGCCCGTAATCAAGAGAAACAACTTTCTATAAAAATTGAAGAGGCTAGTCGCAAAGAAAAACAGGCTGAAAAGGAAATGGCTGAGTTTGAAGCGAAAAAAGTTGCGCTTGATATTCGTCAACAAGAATTAGATAAAATTCACCAAAAGCAAGTTGCTGAATTGTCCAAAATCTCAGGTTTATCTGTTGAAGATGCTAAAAATGGTTTGATTGAAGCATTGAAAGATGAAGCTAGAACAGAAGCGATGACGCATATCAAAGAAATTTCTGAAGAAGCTAAATTGAACGCGAATAAGGAAGCTAAGAAGATTGTTATTCAAACAATTCAACGCGTAGCTACTGAGCAAGCTGTTGAAAATGCAGTTTCTGTATTCAACATTGATTCTGATGAGGTGAAAGGAAGAATTATCGGTCGTGAAGGACGTAACATTCGTGCTTTAGAGGCTGCAACTGGAGTAGAGATCATCGTTGATGATACGCCAGAAGCAATTATTCTTTCTTGTTTTGATCCAGTTCGTCGTGAAATCGCTCGTTTGGCTTTACACCAATTGGTTTCTGATGGTCGTATTCACCCAGCTCGTATTGAGGAAGTTGTAGCGAAAACACGTAAACAATTAGATGAAGAAATCGCAGAGACAGGTCGTCGTACTTGCATCGATTTAGGAATTCATGGTTTACATCCTGAGTTAACACGTATGGTTGGACGTATGAAATACCGTTCTTCTTACGGACAAAATTTATTGCAACACTCGCGTGAAGTAGCTAATTTATGTGCGATTATGGCATCTGAATTAGGATTGAACGTAAAAGTTGCAAAACGCGCAGGATTGTTACACGATATTGGAAAAGTTCCTGATGAAGAACCAGAATTGCCACACGCAATTTTAGGTATGAAATTGGCCGAAAAATATGGTGAAAAACCAGATGTAGTCAATGCAATTGGAGCTCACCACGATGAGATTGAAATGACAACGTTGATTTCACCAATCGTACAAGTATGTGATGCCATTTCTGGTGCACGTCCAGGCGCGCGTCGTGAAATCGTTGAATCTTACATCAAACGTATCAAAGAATTAGAAGCATTGGCCTTGGCTTACGATGGTGTTTCATCTGCTTATGCAATTCAAGCTGGTCGTGAGTTACGCGTTTTGGTTGAAAGTGAAAAAGTTTCAGATCAAATGGTAGATGAGTTATCATTTAACATTTCGCATAAAATTCAAACGGAAATGACTTATCCTGGACAGGTGAAGGTGACAGTTATCCGTGAGAAAAGAGCGGTAAATTACGCGAAGTAAGATGAATTTCGAAGGTAGGAAAATATTAGTTACTGGCGGTGCTGGATTTATTGGATCCAATATTGTTGAAGAATTACTAGCTCAAGGAGCTGCAGTTCGTGTATTAGATAATTTCGCTACTGGATTTCGTCACAATATAGAAGAGTTTTTAGCAAATCCCCTTTTCGAATTAATCGAAGGGGATATTTGCAATTTTGAAGATTGCTTGAAAGCAGTCGAAGGAATAGATGCAATTACACATCAAGCAGCACTTGGATCTGTTCCACGGTCGATTGAGTTCCCTGAACTAACGCATGCAACAAACGCAACAGGTTTTCTGAATATGCTTAGGGCTGCAAAGGAGAAAGGAATAAAACGTTTTGTTTATGCTTCTTCCAGTTCTGTTTATGGTGATTCTACTGTAAGCCCAAAAACAATTGGATCAGAAGGGAATTTGTTGAGTCCGTATGCAGTTACAAAACACCTGAACGAAGAGTATGCGAAGGTGTATGCGCGTTTACATGGTTTGGAAACAATCGGAATGCGCTATTTCAATGTATTTGGACCTAAACAAAATCCAAATGGTGTTTATGCAGCTGCGATTCCAAAGTTCATTGATGCGATGCGTAAAGGAGGTGAGATCGTCATTAATGGCGATGGTGAGCAATCACGTGATTTTACGTATGTGAAAAATGCTGTAAAGGCAAATCTTCTTGCCTTGAGTACAGAAAACCAAGAGGCTTATGGTCGAGTTTTCAATATTGCCTGTGGCGATTCTTACACACTCAATTATATAATCAAAGAAATTAAGGGGGGACTTTCAGAAAGAGGTTTATACAATGCAAGAAGTGTTGTTAAGCATGGTCCAGATCGACCTGGAGATATTCGTAGTTCGTTGGCCGATATTGAATTGACTAAAATTGTCTTGGAATATCAAAACTTAATTAAATTCCATGAAGGTGTAAATCATTTGCTAAGCCAACTAATTGTACATCAATAATGATCTTTGATTTCAAAATAGGAAGCAATAGCATTGACAGCCGATTATTTTGCAGCTTTTATCTTTTGTGGTGGATTACCTTGCCAATTGGATCTGAACTACTAAGTTTTGATTTTGGACCATTTGTATTATATCCTAATTTATTTTTCACGTTAGTTATTTGTTTTTTCGGCATAGGAGATGTTTGGAAATGGAGTAAGTTATCATTGATTGCAACCATTTTTTTAGTGTTATGGCTTATACAAGGTAGCATTCAATTAGTTAATTTGCCAATTAAATCAAGTTTAGCAATATTTGACTTTCGTAGCTTAATCGTACAGCTACTTAGTGCCATTGTTTTATTTACATCGTTTTATAAATTAGGTAGAGAGAAATTTATTGAAATAACTGTTTTAGGAGTACGCTATTTCGTGCTTATTTTATTGATTTCTGGAATATTTGAGGCTATGACAGGAATCCACTTGTCAGGACATTCAACAGCTAAATTAAAGGAATTGCATGTTAGTTCTGTTCATTTTGCTCCGATGTATTTTTTTGATAATCCAAATGACTTTGTAGCCAATCTTTTATTTTATATCGTTCTTTTGATTCTATTTGATAATAAATGGAGTAAGAACATTTTTTTAATGATTGCTCTGCTAATTATTACATATTATTTTTCTGATTTGGCAGATTCTCGTTTTGGAAAAATTGCAGCCGTAATTTTGTTAACTTATTATTTGTTACTTGTTTTAAAAGACGCTTCTAAACATATACTTTATTTAGTAGGTGCGTCATTGATCGTCACAATGAGTGTATTCATAGCAAATCCTCTCTACTTGGGGTCAAAATATGATAAAGAAACAAATTACAGGACTAATGGATTGGTATCAGTAGATAAACAACTTGATGGTTCGTTTACTATAACTGAAGTTAAAGATCGATTTACTATAAATGAAAGGAATACTATTAATGATTTATTAGATTCATTAGAGAATAATAAATCTGGAAAGTCTGGAAGTATTAGAAAATCGATTATCTTAAATGGAATAGAATTTATTAAGGAAAAACCAATTCTAGGGGTTGGACCTGGCCAATTCTATCAGCGTCATATTGATGGAAAAGTGCAACATGATAGTGGTACAGTAACTTCAGCTCACTGCATGCCAATTGAAGCAATAGCAACATATGGACTTGTAGGTTGGGTTTATTTTATATTCCTTGTCATTATTTTATTTAAATTGTTTAAGCGTAGAAGTTCAACTGAGGAGTTTGCAAAACAAATGCTAGTTGGTTTAATTATATGTATATTGTGGTTAATGCCTTCTAATTTTATTTATCTGGAAATACATCGATTATTACTGCCATTGCTTGTAATATTAGTTAGTCTTAAAGTAAAGAGCGAGCATGTCAGTTGATAAAAATTATCGTAAGCAATTTTTGGCTTTACTAAGTGGAAACACGATTAGCCAAATTATTCCTTTTGTCCTTATCCCTTTTATAACTCATTTTTATACAAAGGAAGAAATTGGAATAAGTGCTAACTGGTTTTCAATTGTAGGACTCATAGGAATTATTACCACAGGTAGATTGGAGGTAGCTATTCCATTGCCTAAAAAGGATATTGAGGCAAAAGTAATTTTCTCATCAGGATTATTTATTACGTTATGTATAACATTATTAAGCTTATTAGTACTGCCTTTCTCTGGGCAAATTGCTGATTTTTATCACTCTCCTGAGTTAAAAGAACACATATGGTTGACACCAATTGGTGTACTCAGTTTTGGATTATTGGGCTTAACAACCAATTGGGCCTTGAGAAATAGGCGTTATAAGCGTGTTACAATTGGTAAAGTTGCTCAATCACTGATCAATAATGTTGGTGCTGTGCTTTTGGGATTTTTAGCTTTTGGAACCAGCGGACTATTAATTGCATGGGCTTTGTCACAATTTATCAATGCGTTTATGCTAGTTGACAAAAAGGATTTTAGAGATAAACTCTGGTCTACAAAGCTTAATCTAAAAGCTATCAAGAGAGTTTTAGTTAAGTATAAAGAATTTCCATTGATTAATAGCCTTCATGCATTTACAGATATTTTTGCAACACAGTTTTTATTATTTTATTTTATTACCATCTATTATTCTCAGGAGGAACTAGCACTTTTCTTTTTGATGACTAAATACGTAAAAGCGCCTATTGTATTGGTTTCTGGTTCTGTTTCGCAATTGTATTTTGTTGAAGCGAGTAAGGCCGTTGCAAACAGAGAATCAGGTTTAGCAATCGCAATGAAGACCCTTAAAACTTCTCTACTCTTTGCAATACCTTTCACAATAATTTTACTAATTTTTGGTCCAAAAATATTTGAATTATATTTAGGTGCTGATTGGAGAGACGCAGGTGTATACGCACAGTATATGGCACCTATGTTTTTTATTTTTTTCTTTGTCTCTCCTTTGTCGAGTACACCGTTGATGTTTAATAAACAAAAGGTATCCTTCATTTTTAGTTTAATCGGTTATATATTTACATTAAGTAGTATTGTTGGAGGGTTTTTATTAGGTTGGGAGTTTAAAAATACGCTCGCACTTTATTCTTTATTTTTCTCGCTGTATTATTTGTCACTAATTTTGTGGTATTTAAAATTGCTTAGGAAAGCAGAATTAGGCAAAAAATAAGTAATTTAATAGGTTAAAACCAAATCTCATTAATGAAAGTTATCGTAGTAGGTTTACCTCTATTTTCTAAAAGATTCGTAGAGGATATAAATCAATTTAGTAATACTAAAGAACTCGTTTTTATAGACACATATTCTTCAAAATTTGAATTATTGAAATTTCTGATTTTACTACCGTTTGTTGATGGAGTGCTTTCGATTAATGGGGTAACCGATAATAGTGGAACATTAAATTACGTTCTTAGGTGGAAAAAGAAATTATGGATGCAGTGGGTTGGTACAGATGTATTATTGGCTAGTGAACGCTTTGCAAAAGATGAATTATTGCGTAAGTATATAGATTATGCATATAATGTTACTGATGCAAAATGGTTGAAAGAGGAATTAGCGCAAGCTAATATTGAAGCAGATGAGAATTCATATAAATTTTTAGATCGGCCTACTGTCAATTTAAAGAAGTATGATTCTATTAAAGTGCTAAGTTACGTAGCTAAGAATAGAGAAAACTTTTACGGATTAAATCATATTGTAAAACTTGCAGAGTCAAATCCTGAAATTACTTTCAATATTGTAGGTACAGATAGCTACCATGAAAAATTACCTTCAAATATTATTTTGCATGGATGGGTAAGTCACGAAGAGATGTACAAAATGATGAGTGAACATGCTATTTTTATTAGGTTGACTGATCACGATGGTTATTCTGCTAGTGTTATTGAATCAATGAGTCTAGGATGTGAAGTGATCGCATCTCATCCATTTGAGAATGCGTATGTGCCAAATGAAGAAAACCTTATTGATAAGTTCCAGTTTGTGATTGAGAAAATCCGTGATAGAGGACTCTTACCTAATGCTGAAAACTCAAATCTTTATTTAAAGAAATTTCACAAGGAAACGGTATTAAAAGATCTTTATCATCAATTGAAGAAATTTTATGAGTAAGAGAATAGCTTTAATTACAACTTGGTTTCCACCAAATCAAGGTGTTGCAACTAATAGAATGAGTGCTTTTGCAGAATATCTTGCAGAAGATTTTATCGTAGAAGTTTTTACGGTTGCAATTGAAGATAATTTTACTCAACTAAGTGAGTCAAGTGCAGTGTTTTATGTCAAGTCTTCTTCTTGGAAAGATTTCTTCAAACATTATTCCACAGATGGAAAATTGCTACATTTTTTTAAAACTGTAGCGATTGTATTGCTTTCGAAAGTGAGTACTTCACCGTTGAAAAAGTGGGCGAATACTGTTGGAAATTTGCTAGAAAACAGGCATAATGAAGCTCCTTTCGATTGTATCATTAGTAGTTACGCTCCACATGAAGTTCATCAAATTGCTTCAGCTTTCGTTAAAAAGCATCGTGGAGTAAAGTGGATTGCAGATATGCGTGATGAAATGTCAAAAAATCCTGGAATTCCAAATAATCTTAAAAAAGTGTATTTGAAAGTTGAAAAAGATGTAAGCAACTTTGCATCTGCTCTCACAACAGTAAGTGAACCTATACTTGAGGATTTTAAAATTTTATCGCCAGGCATTCCCTTTTACCAAGAAATACGTAATGGTTTTAACCATGAAATTATTCCAAAGAGCACTCAAAATTCAATATTCACGATTGGATATTTTGGAACTTTTTATGGTGAAATAAAGCCAACTTATTTTTTTAAAGCGCTTGAATTGCTGTGCGAACGAAATCAAGAGTTTGATTTTGAGATGAATATTGTTGGTGCTTCATTAAATTTTGAAATCCCAAAACGCTTTAAAAAGAAAGTTAATATTAACACTTCGATTCCATATTTGGATGCTATTAATAAAATGATGACGATGGATGTCAATTTATTGGTCAATCCACGCACTTCTCGTAAGGGCGTATATACAGGAAAACTATTTGATTATCTCTCTGCTGGAAAGCCTATACTAGCTTTTGTGGATAAAACAGATGTTGCATCTCGTTTAATCAATGAATGTGAGGCGGGATATGTTGCAGAATTTGACGATGTTGTAGAAATTAGTCATGCGATTGAAAAATCCTATGTTGATTGGAAAGAAGGAAAGCAACCTCAAATAGAAGAAGGATTAAGAAAGTCATTTCATCGACGCGAACAAGTAAATAAATTAAAAAACTTAATCTATAAAATTGTAGAATGAAAGTACTTCATATCGGTAGCAAATCTCCTCATGTAATTGGATTCATTAATGATTTTAATGTAGGGGGTGTAGAACATTTTTTTATGGGTAATGAACGTGTTGATATTGAAAATTGTCACGACACTTTTAATGTTAACTTGCAGCATTTAAATCCAATTCAGTTACTACTAGCATATAGAAGTGCTCATAAAATAATTAAAGGTTTACGACCTGACGTAATTCATATTCATCAAGTGGTTAGAAATTCATTTTGGATTTCTCGAATAGCAAAAAAGTTAAATATTCCAGTTGTACTTACAGCCTGGGGTTCCGATGTATTAATAATGCCTTTTGTGAACAAGTTATACTATTATCTAGTCAAAACTACTATAATGAATGCAAATATCATTACCGGAGATGCCCAGGTATTGTTAGATACAATGAAAAGGATTGCTCCTTTCAAACGTTATGAATGGATTCAGTATGGGATTCATCCAGTACAATCCGAAGAAAAGAAGAATATTATTTATTCTAATCGATTACACAAACCGCTGTATAACATTGATCGAATTATTGATTTATTCGCTGAATTTCATAAAGAAAACAATGATTTTCATCTAAAAGTAGCTGCAACTGGTACTGAAACAGATGCCTTAAAGCAAAAAGTAAGGGATTTAAAATTAGAGAATAACATCTCTTTCCTTGGATGGTTATCTAATGATGAAAATAGAAAACACTATTCAACTGCCTTAATGTATGTGAGTATTCCAGATAGCGATGGTACTTCAGTAAGTTTGCTGGAAGCAATGTCAGCTAAATGTATTCCTGTTGTTTCAGATTTGCCCGCCAATAGGGAATGGATTTCAGATGGAAAAAATGGTGTAATATTTAGGCAAGGAACAAACCCTTTTTCACAAGCATTAAATCTAAAACAAGAAGAGGTAGCTTTTGCAAATGCGTTGTTGATTGATCCTGTAACACGTAAAAGGTCGGTTGAAAAGTTCCATCAATTCTATAGAGAGCTGTATAAATGATTTTAAAAAGATTTGAAACCTATTATGTAGGTGCAATTTGTTTGCTCATTGCAACAATTATTTTACTTCCTAAGTTCGTCGTTCTAGGTATAGTTTTACTTGGAATTGTTGTTATAGTGGGAATCACCAAGAAGCTTTTAGTCTTTAAGCCTTCATTTTTAAACTTGCTTTTTATCTTACTTTATCTCATTTACCTTCTTTATGTCCTATACACAAGAGACCATAATTTGGCGGTAAAGTATTTAGAATATAAATTATCTTTTATTGTATTTCCTATACTTTTTTCATTTTCCTCAAAATCAGGTGTTAACTTAAAAACGATTGCTTTTGTGTTTGTATTATCAACTTTGCTACTTGGAGTTTTAGGTATATTCAATAGTGCAATTTGTTATTTAGATACACATATTACAACATGTTGGATGACTGGTTTTTTCTCTTTCATTCATCATCCTTCTTATGCAAGTGTTTACTTCTCTATAAGCATTTTATGTATATGGTACTTAAAATCAATTAGATTTTGGAGTAAAATGATTGCAATTATACTAAGCTTTATCTTTATTGCATTTATATTGTTAACATTAAGTCTAGCTGGTATACTTTTTCTTTTATTTATGCTTACCTACTTTGCTTTAAGGTATGTATTTAAAAGGTTTGGTAAATTACCAGCCTTAATTACTATTATTCTATTTCCTGTTGCCCTGTTAAGTATAATAACTTTTGAGCCGCACATTAAGTGGGAATTTATAGATGCAAAGGAGAAAGCATTTGATTATTTCAAGAATCCCTCAGACTTTTTAAAAAATAGGAAAGATGATTATTCAGGGTCTAATTCTAGATTAATTTTGTGGACGGTGACTGCTCAAGGTATTAATGAATACCCATTAGGAATTGGAACAGCCAACACTGAAGAATTTTTGAACTATAAATTACGTGAAATAGGTTTAGAAGAATTAGCTAAACAAAATTTGAACCCTCACAATCAATACCTTCAAACTTGGCTAGAGGTAGGTGTGTTTGGATTTTTAATAATTCTTGCAATAGGTATTTCATCAATCATTGAGGGTGTAAAGGACAGAAATTTTATTTTAATTTTTACATCTTTTGCATTGATGTTTAATATGTTGTTTGAATCAATTTTGCAAAGACAAAGTGGAATAGTGTTTTTTAGCTTTGCCCTTTGTTTCTTAATGCTTTATAGGAAGAAAGAAGTTCGGAATATGTAAAAGGTTGATTTTAGAAGACCATTCGTTTTTCCTGAAAAAATATAATCTGATATAAATAAATTCTAGCATTAATGAAATTTATTCTATCAGATGATTATGTTAACTTTGTTTATTAATACCGACGAATTTTAATATGTTAAGCTCTATGTCAACAAAAAAAAGAGTTTTGGTTCTTGCTCCACACACCGATGATGGAGAATTTGGATGTGGTGCATCGATTGCTAAATTGATCGATGATGGTCATGAAGTTTATTACGCAGCATTTTCCGCTTGTCAGCAATCTGTATTGCCTCAATTTCCTTCAGATATTTTAATTACTGAAGTTAAGGCAGCAACTAAAGTATTAGGTGTGAAGCCTGAAAATTTAATTTTGTTTGACTACGACGTTCGTACGTTTGGTTACCATCGTCAAGAAATTCTAGATGATCTAATCAAATTGCGAAGTGAATTAAAACCTGATTGGATTTTTATGCCTGATTTACAAGATATTCACCAAGATCATGCAACAATTGCAACGGAAGGTTTGAGAGCGTTTAAGTTTTCGTCCATTTTCTCGTATGAGTTACCTTGGAATAATTTAACTTTTACAACTTCAAGTTTTATTCACCTTCAAGAAGAACACGTTCAGAAAAAGGTATTGGCTTTGCAAGAATATCAGTCACAAGCGCACAGACCTTATTCAGATGAAGATTTTATTCGATCTGTAGTGCGTACAAGAGGTGTACAAATTGGAACAAAATATGCCGAAGCGTTCAACGTAGTTCGCTGGATTGTATCATAAAACTATAAAAATGCCACATCTTAAAGATATAGTAGCTTTTCTTGATGCTAGGGTGGAAGAACTATCAGAAAATCGTATTGTAGTGGAAAATGCATTATCCATTACGGATCCTTCTTTCAATGAGATGGCAATAGGCTGGTGCTCCGACGCGAATTTGGATATTATTCCAACTTTACTTGCAGGTAATGTAATTGTAAGTAAGGATGCAATTGAAAAGATAGACTTATCTTCAATAGATGTACTTTTAATAGCAGTTGATCATCCTAGGCGAGCATTTATGAAGGTGTTGCAACATTTTTTTGCAGAAAAGCCTTTATTTGGAAGTATTCATCCCAGTGCAGTAATTGATCCATCTGTTCAACTGAACAAAAATGCTGTCTCGGTCGCAGCGAATGTTGTAATTGAAAAGGGAAGTGTACTTGGAAATAATGTTGTTATTGGTGCAAATACCGTTGTTAAATCACATACAAAGATTGGTGATAACTGTTCCATTGGCTCTAATTGCACAATTGGAGGAGTTGGCTTTGGTTACGAGATGGACGAAGACGGTAATTATGATTTAATGCCACATATTGGAAATGTTGTTTTACATAATAACGTCGAAATCGGAAATAATGTGTGCATCGATAGAGCAGTTATGGGATCAACTATTCTACATGAGAATGTTAAAGTTGATAATTTGGTACATATCGCTCACGGTGTTGTTATCGGAAAAAACAGTCTTATCATTGCCAACGCGATGATCGCGGGAAGTGTTACAATAGGTGAAAATGTTTGGGTTTCTCCATCTGCTTCGGTTCGTCAAAAATTAACTATTGGTGATAAATCTTTGGTTGGTTTAGGTAGCGTGGTCGTAAAAAATGTACAAGAAGAGACAGTTGTTGCTGGAAATCCTGCAAAGGTTTTTGATAAAAAATAAATAATGAAAATTGCTGTAGTAATACCTTGTCGAAATGAGGTTAAAAATATTGAAGAGTGTATTCACGCAATTTTTGAATCCGATATTCCTCAATCGTGGCAGATAAACGTGAATGTAGTCGATGGACTAAGTGATGATGGAACCATAGAACTACTGCAATCCCTGCAAAATCAATATCCATTACTTTCAATAGTTGTAAATCATAAAAAAGTTACCCCAATTGCGTTTAATTTAGGTATTCAAGCTGGTGACGGTTGTGATTATGTACAGATTATTGGTGCGCGACAAGTAATAGATAAAACATATATTCGAAAAGCTGTAGAGCGATTAGAATCAGATAAATCGATTTGGTGTGTTGGAGGAAAAGTGCAAAATGTGTTTCAAAACTATGAGGGTAAGATTATTGCATCTGCAATGTCAACTTCATTAGGAATGGGAATAGGTAACTTTAGAACAGTGGAGCAATCAGCTTTTGTTGATACAGTTGGAACACCCATGTATCCCTTTTGGGTTTTTGAAAAAATCGGATTTTTTGATGAAGAACTAATTCGTAATCAAGATGATGATTTTAATTTCCGTGTAATTAATGCTGGTGGAAAAATCTTTTTTGATGCTTCTATTTCACTGAAATATTACGTTCGTGGAAATTTTCAGAACTTAAAAACTCAGTTTTACCAGTACGGTTATTGGAAAGTTTTTGTTAATCGTAAGCACAAAGCTGTTACAACAATTCGCCAACTTGTACCTCCTTTATTTGTTGTTTATTTATTGTTAATGGCTCTTAGTTGGGTATTAGGATCTCTTGTAGGATCTGTCTCCTCGACTCCTTTGTTGATTTATTTCGCATTGGTTGGCTACACTTCCTATAAGTTACAGAAGAGTGACAGAAAAATGAAATTTTTTGATTTATTCAAGACCTTCCCAATTTTGCATGTATCATATGGTTGGGGTTATTTGCGAGGAATTGTGGATTTCATTATACTTAATAAAAAACCTTCAGATAGAAATAAAGCATTATCAAGATAAAAAAAGGCCTCCAATGGAGGCCTTCATTATTTTATTCTAATTTGGAGATTAGAAGTGGAATGTTAAATTCAAACGTCCAACTGGTCCAAATAATGGGTTAACAAGTGAATTGTCTAAACCAAATGATGTTGTTTTATTTCCTTCAGTTGTAAGCGTTTGAACTGAAGTGTTTGCAGCTCCGTCTACTAAACCAGAAGTTTCAGCAGATGTAGAACCTTTTCCTGAAAGAGATAAACCTAATCCCCATCCAAATTCACCACCGATAGATAATTTAGGGATGATGAAATATTCAGCACCGATGAACGCTCTTAAACCAAGAGAAAATCCAACACCACTCTTAGACTCAAGTAAACGTGTATCACGTGCAATTCCTTGTCCGTCTGTTGTAGTACCAATATTTCCTGCTCCTACGAAAGCATCGTCTCCAGTAACAATTACAGGAACTGCTGCATTATCAGCTGTCAACGCATTTCCGTAAGTGAATTTTTGTGTAGAAGAGCTAACTAAAAATCCTAACTCAGCTCCATAAAAACCTTGTAAACGTGTGTTTCCTTTTCTTTTTTCAATACCAAATGTCAATCCAACATTTGTTGTTCCTAGTTTATAAGTATTTTCAACTTCAGAAGCATTTGCTGGCCATGGATTAGTTGTTGGAGGAGTCGCTTGACGCTCCGCAACAGATACAGTTGATTTTGTGCTACCAAATCCTAAACGGATACCTCCACGGAAAGCCATATCAGCTTCAACGAAATATTTACCATGAACAGTAAATACTGGAGTGTTTGGTGACCAAATAGATCCTGCATGCATGTTGTCTCCATTCTTTCCGAAAATATTTCCAACGTAATTTAACAATGGAACAGCATCAATACCGATAGCCCAATCTCCAGCTTCTGGTAAATAGTTTTCACCCTTTCTTGATGTAAGGTCTTGTGCAAAGGCAGATGTCATTCCTAGTACTGCCGCAACGAGTAAAATTCTCTTTTTCATGTATTTAAAATTTGTTTGGTTTGGTCAAATGTACTACATAATCTATTTCAAGGTTACAAAAAACACAAACAATTTGTTGTGAAAAAAAAGTAAAATCGATGAAAATATCACAAAACACTAGTGTTTATCTTATTTTTTTAACTTGCCTAAATTAGTAGAAAAGGTAAGTAAATTGTTAAAACCTGCTTTAGAAAAGGTCATAAATCCGTAATCTAAAGAGAATTTTTTGAAGTGTAAACCTAAACCAAAACACAATCCGGCAATGCCTGGTTTACTCTCTAAACGAAGGGATTGGCGTTTGTAATAATCAAATCCTACTCTAAAATGTAAATTTTTTGTAGCTAATACTTCAACCTGAAATACGAAATGTTGACCTAGCTTTTCGAAAAATCCAGGACGTTTTACTGGAACGACTTCACCTGTTAACATGTCAACCGTAGGTTTTGCATTGGGATCGCTGTATGTTAAATCCCACTTATTTAGATGATGTGCCAAAATTGAAAAGCGAAATGGTGCATGTTTAAGTCGATAGCTAACTCCTAACTGAAAATCTGCAGGTAATGGTTTTCGGCCTTCGTTATATGCATTAAACTGAAAACCTACATTTTTAAACAAAGCAGTGACCAAAACTGTTTCATCTGCGTTTAAGTAAGTACCACTTAAATCGATCGTTGTACCATAGGAATTGTAAGCCTCTAAGTGAGATCCAATTAAATTCAAATTTGCACCAACTGAAATGCGCTTATTTAATTGATGACCATAACCAACACCAACGATGTATTCGAAAGGACTAAATTCACCCATCTCAACTCCATTCTTGTCAGTTCGTTTCATCTTACCATAAGCAACATATCGTATGTGAGCGGATAAAAATTGTTTTTCGTTAAAAGCATGACCATAAGAAAGCATACCGTAGTTAATCTTTCCCGCATGAAATGCTTGATTTAAGCTTATACCTTGATGCATCTTACTGTTAAGTAATGATGGATTAGAAACTGCCAAGTTAATATCTTGATCTTTTGCAGTAATAAAGTTTCCTGCCAAACCAGCTGAACGTGCATTAAAGTTCAAATCCAGTAAAGCAAAAGTTGTTTCACCACCAATTTGTGCAACTAATTGATTGCAAAAGAAAAGTATGATTATAAGTAAGGATGTTTTCATCATATTGGCAAACGCAAATAAATGCAATAAATTTTATTTTAAACCCTTTTTTCTAATTCAATTACCTCTAAATCATGAATGCGATCGCCTGAAATGTTGAATCGTAATAAGGTTTTAACTTGGTGAAATCCTTTATTCCCACAAGCTCCAGGATTCATCCATAACATATTGTAATGCGGGTCAAATTTAACCAGTAAAATGTGTGAGTGACCGCAAACAAATAAATTGGGAGCACCATTTTTTTCTAGTTCTTCAAATGCAGGTTTAGCATATTTACCTGGCTTTCCAGCAATGTGCGTAATCAAAACATTGACATCCTCTATTTTAAATCGATTATGTAATTCGGTTTCAATTCTAATTTCATGGTTATCGATGTTGCCATAAACACTCCTCAAAGGCTTAAAGGATTTTAGTTGATCGATCACATCCAAAGAACCTATATCGCCTGCATGCCAAATCTCATCCACATCTTTAAAATAGTGAAACACTTTAGGATCTAAATCGCCATGTGTGTCTGAAAGCAAACCAATTTTAACCATTGAAACAAAGATAAAGAAAGTTACGTTTATCCCGAGTAATGTCAAGTAATTAACGTGGTGGTTTTATGGAATAAATTTTAGTTTACTTTTGTAAAGAGATGAATAAGGAACAACAGCACGAAGAGTGGTTGAAACGTCGAAGAGAACGTCGACAAGAATTAACTCCTGAACGTTTATTTTCTGGTATCAAAAACCAAGAGATGCCAATGCTAAGCGCTGCAATTACTTTGGTTGAAAGTAAATTGGAATCGGATCGAAAAAAAGCAGAAGAATTGATTCGCCTCTGCTTACCTTACTCCGGAAATTCGATTCGTATCGGAATAACAGGGGTGCCAGGTGTTGGAAAAAGTACATTTATTGAAACCTTTGGGCAATTGATGCTGAAGCAAGGAAAAAAAGTTGCCATTCTAGCAATTGATCCTTCTTCTGGAACTACCGGAGGGAGTATTTTGGGTGACAAAACTCGCATGGAGCAGTTGTCAGTTTTAGACAATGTATTCATACGACCTTCAGCAGCAGGAGATACTTTGGGAGGTGTTGCTCGTAAAACTCGTGAAAGTATTTATTTATGCGAAGCAGCCGGATTTGATTTCGTATTAGTTGAAACGGTTGGAGTGGGACAGTCAGAAACATTGGTTCACTCGATGGTAGATTTCTTTTTGCTTTTAATGCTTTCTGGAGCAGGAGATGAATTGCAAGGAATCAAGCGCGGGATAATGGAAATGGCAGATGCACTTGTAATTACTAAAGCAGATGGCGACAATATTAAAAAAGCAAATTTAGCGAGAAGAGAGTATCAAAATGCAATGCATCTTTTTCCACCAAAAAAGAATGATTGGATTCCGACAGCGATGATTTGCTCAAGTGTGTCAAATACCAATATGGATCAAATTTGGGAAACCATTTCATCTTTTGAGAACAAAACAAAGTTGAATGGACACTTTGAACTTAATAGAAAAGAACAAGATAAGTTTTGGTTGCGTGAAACCTTGAATGAGCAAATATTGCGAAGTTTCTATTCTAATGAGCAGCTATTACAAGAAATGAAGGTTTTAGATCAGCAGGTAATTGCAGGTAAAGAATCTTCTTTTTCTGCTGCAGAAAAATTATACTTACTATATATACAACAATTAAAGGAAAATGGAACAGTTTAAAATTGAGGGGGATTACATTGAGCTAATAGGTTTACTAAAGGCTTTAGGAATAGCAGAAACTGGTGGACATGCAAAATTCATTGTTGAGGAAGAATTGGTAATTCGCAATGGTGAAATTGAGACGCGAAAACGAGCAAAGTTAATTCCAGGAGATATCATTCAAGTGGAAGACATCAAAATCGAATTGATATAAACGAAAAAGAGGCTCACATTGGAGCCTCTTTTTTATGCTATAATTGTTTGACTAATTATCTTTTTCACTTGTTATATTCTTAATGATGTAATCATTGAAAGAAAGGTTGTTGTATTTTAAACGGTTCACGATTCCACTTTTTTTCTCTGCATCTATACGTGGAAACTCTTTTAAAAGCTGTTCGTAATAAGCTCTAACCTTAACACTATCTCTAGGCGTAATGTTCAAGTCGTACATAGAGGCAACGCTTTCAAGTACCATTTCTCTATTTGGGTATTTTGGATAATTATCTAAAATAGTTGAAGCCCATTTTATAGAATTAGGATAGTCTTCCTTTACTGAATACCAAATATGAACACGATCCAAATAAACAGGCGTTTTAGCATTATCAGGTTCTTCATTGTAGGCTTCCAATAATGTTTCGATATATGCGTCAGCAAAAGCATGGATTTCATCTTTACTTCCTAAACCACCTCCCCATTGTTTGATAGAATCTTCATAAGAATCAATGCGCTTGTGAACCGATTCCTTTTTCGCATTTCCACCGCATGAAGTGATCGAAATGACAAGTACAAGCATTAAGAATAATCGTTTCATTACCTACCTTTTTTAAGTGCTGGAAATTTCATTTTGTAATCAACTGAAATATCACCACGAGAAATATTTTGTAACTTTTTAGTCAACATTTTCTTTTTCAAAACAGATAAATGGTCTGTAAATAAGACTCCTTCAATGTGGTCATATTCATGTTGAATAATTCGGGCTTTATATCCCTCAAACGTTTCTTCTTTCAATTCCCAATTTTCATCATAGTATGAAATTTGAATAACTTCTTTTCTGAAAACCTCCTCACGTAATTTCGGTAAAGACAAACATCCTTCATGAAATCCCCATTTTTCTCCAGATTCTTCTTCAATAATTGGATTAATGAAGACTTTCTTAAAGTCCTCCATTCCAACTGCCTTTGGATCTGGCTCATCATCTTCATCATCTGCAAATGGTGCCCCATCAACAATAAACAAACGGATCGACAAACCAATCTGCGGAGCTGCCAAACCAACACCTTGAGCACCATACATCGTCT
>Ga0233377_1000024_pt1 | contig 138106 bp, 130 predicted proteins | sample ElkDunMinimDraft_6_FD_191540 | JGI IMG/M metagenome (GOLD analysis project Ga0233377, IMG submission 191540) | Fecal eukaryotic communites from dung pellets of Tule Elk in California, USA - Elk Dung E36 | ecosystem: Host-associated > Mammals > Digestive system > Large intestine > Fecal...
CCCGTCCGGCCGCGTGCATGGTGACACCCGGCGGGTCGACAAATCGCCAGCAGGACAGTCGAGACGTCAGTCAGTCGGTGGGTCAGACCCGCCGCAGCGTCACCATGAACATCATCACTGTCAGTCGAAGTCGGCCGTCGGCCGCTTCGCGCAGGCTGAGCCCTTTGCCCTGCATTGGGATCGTGAGTTCGGGCGCCTTGGCTGGGCGGTCTCGCAGGACCACGTCGTAGCGGAACCCGGTGGGCAGCGCGGTGACCACCAGGTCGGCGCCCGGTCCGGCCGCGTCAGTGTAAACGGCCCGGCTGCGGTCCAGGGTGGGTTTGGGCAGGTCGGTGGGTCACGACAGGGCCAGGGACTGCTGCGGGGACGGGGCGAACGTGGTAACCGGGTCGTTGCCGTCTCCCGTTGGAAGTGACAGCTCCCCCTTGATGACCTTGGGTTTCACGGCGCCGTTCTGCTCGACCAGGGTGGGGTCGATCCACGCCCAATCGCCATGCTGCTTGACGCGGACGGGTCTTGCCCAGATCTCCGTGGTCACGTGGCCGTCGGGGTGTTTCCAGTATCGGGCGGTCTCTGTCGCCGCGCCCAGCAGTTCGACGGGTGCTTTCGGGGAGCCGGCCTGGGGGGACGTGATGGGGGCGGGGTCGGCTGAGGCTGCTGGAGTGATGGTGGCTACGAGGAGGGGTGTGATCAGTAGTCAGGCGGCGACTCCTTTCAAGAAACGGTTTCGGCCCTGGGAGGCCGATAGAGGGGTGGAGGAATTTTGCACAAAAGCTCCGATCTATGAAAAAGATCATCTGGAACATGGAATCTAACAATCGCTCAACTCTGAGTCAATTGATCTATGTCAATACGCTAAGTGAAGGCTTTTGACTCCTTGCACATATTCGTTTCATGTGCAGGGTGACGGAAATGCGGCGAAAGCTACGAGAATCCTGACTGTTTTCCCGCTTTGCTCATCGATGTTCGAACCGAATCCCGTGCTGCAACGAGGCGTTCTGCTCCGCCGTTACAGATGTCGGCCAAAGACACATGCCCCTTTCTGTCATTTTCCCTCTTCGCCCCCGCGAGGGCAGGGAGCGGTCAGGGGGCACGACCGCGTCCACGTTGGCCGCGTCGTCGGGGTCGTCGGGGTCGTCGGGGTCGTCGGGGTCGTCCGCGTCGCACGCCGCGTCCCTAGACTGCGGGTATGCCAACCGCACTGATCACGGGAGCGACGGCCGGCATCGGTGCCGCCTTCGCCCGCCGCCTGGCCGCCGACGGATTCTCGCTCATCCTGGTCGCCCGCGACCAGGAACGTCTCGTCTCCACCGCCGAGGAGCTACGCCTGCGGTACGGGGTGAGCAGTGAGGTGCTCGCCGCCGACCTGGTGACCGAGGAAGGGCTGGAGGCGGTGGAACGGCGGCTTCACGAGGGGGTCGATCTGCTGGTCAACAACGCCGGCTTCGGCCACCGGGGAAACTTCCTCGACGTGCCCGTGGAGGAGGAGCGCAAGATGCTCAAGTTGCACTGCGAGGCGGTGTTGCGGCTCACGCTGGCGGCACTGCCGGGGATGAGGGAGCGCGACCGGGGCGCGGTGATCAACGTCGCGTCGGTGGCGGCGTTCTTCGTGCAGGGTTCCTACAGCGTGTCCAAGGCGTGGGTGGTCGGCTTCAGCCAGTCCACGGCCGCCGAGCTGACCGGGAGCCGCGTGCGGGTCATGGCCCTGTGCCCGGGGTTCGTGCACACCGAGTTCCACGAGCGTGCCGCGATAGACAAGTCGGGGATCCCCGGATTCCTCTGGCTGTCGGCGGACGACGTCGTCCGCGAGGCCATGCGTGATCTGGCCCGCGGCGTGTGGGTGAGCATCCCCGACCCGCGCTACAAGGTCATCGCCGGCCTCGCCAGGCTGCTCCCCTCCACCCTGGTCCGCAGGCTCACGCACGGCGTCGGCCGCCGGCGCTGACGAGGCCCGGCACGACGAAAGGGCCCGCGCCACGGGAGGGGGTCGTGGCGCGGGCCCTTCCGGCCTGCGGTGATGGTCGTGGACGGGCCTTTCCTTCGACGGCGGCCCGTTCGGCGGATCAGACGCGGACGCTGGCCTCGTGGCCGATCGCCAGACCCGAGACCGGGTCGAAGAAGTGCAGGTTGTGGGTGTCGACGATCAGCTCGATGTTCTGACCGGGACGGACGTGGCTGCGGGAGTTGACGCGGGCGGTCCACAGCGACTTGTCGCCCACCAGCGGCAGCGCCGAGTCCTCGTCGCCGTCGTCGGCGGCGGCGGCCACGGTGTCCTGGTGCTGGACCGGCGGGGCGTCGATGAGGAAGAGCACGTTGATCTCGGAGCCCAGCTCCTCGGTGACCTCGGCGCGGACCGGCAGACGAACCCACCCGGAGGAAGAGGCGTTGGCGGCGATCGAGTCGTCGAAGTCGGAGGGGCGGATGCCCAGGATGATCTTCTTGCCGATGTACTGCTCAAGGGCGCGCTTCTCGGCGAGGGTCTCGTTCGGCACCGGCAGCCTGAAGCCCGCGAAGGCGACGGCGACGCCGCCGTCGCCGCGCACCAGCTCGGCGTTGACGAAGTTCATCGACGGCGAGCCCATGAAGCCCGCGACGAACAGGTTCACCGGCTTGTCGAAGAGGTTCTGCGGGGTGTCGACCTGCTGGAGCAGGCCGTCGCGCAGCACGCAGACGCGGTCGCCGAGGGTCATCGCCTCGACCTGGTCGTGGGTGACGTAGACGGTCGTCACACCCAGGCGCTCGTGCAGGGTGTTGAGGGAGGCGCGCATGGAGACGCGGAGCTTGGCGTCCAGGTTGGACAGCGGCTCGTCCATGAGGAAGGCCTGCGGCTCACGCACGATGGCGCGGCCCATGGCGACACGCTGGCGCTGACCACCGGAGAGGGCGGCGGGCTTGCGCTTGAGGTACTGGTCGAGACCGAGCATCTTGGCGGCCTCGCCGACGCGCTTGGAGATCTCCGCCTTGGGCATCTTGCGGAGCTTCAGACCGAAGGCGAGGTTCTCCTCGACGGTCATGTGCGGGTAGAGCGCGTAGTTCTGGAAGACCATGGCGATGTCGCGGTCCTTCGGGGGCAGGTGGTTGACCACCCGGTCACCGATCGCGATCTCGCCTCCGCTGATGTCCTCAAGCCCGGCGATCATCCGCAGGGCGGTGGACTTGCCACATCCGGACGGTCCGACCAGCACCATGAACTCCCCGTCCTTGATCTCAAGGTCGAGGCCGTTCACTGCTTTGACACCGCCCGCGTAGATCTTGTCGACTTTGCTGAGAACGATGGATGCCATGGAAGTCCTTGTCGCCTCGGGCCAACCCTGCGTTCACCCGATATTGGATACGTTTTCATGCATCTCACCGGAAACGGATTACCCTGTCAAGGGTTTGCCTGGTTTTAGCCTGTCAGAACGGCGGTCCCTCTCGTTCCGCACTGGAACGAACACGGAAAACATGATGGAATCGTTTCCATGAACACGCGTCGTACGACCATCAAGGACGTCGCCGAGGCGGCAGGCGTGGGGGTCGCCACGGTGTCTCGGGTGCTGTCCGGCGGGTCTGCCAGCCCTCAGACCAGGGAGCGGGTGCTGACCGTCGCCACCCAGCTCGACTACCGGCCCAGCGCGCTCGGACGCAACCTGCGCCAGCGGCGCTCGGGGGGCATCGGGCTGCTGTTGCCCGACATCACCGACACCTTCTACGGTCGCGTGGCCGACGGCGTTCTCGCCTGCGCGCGCTCGGCGGGCGAGCCGGTGATCGTGGGCGCGACCGGGGACGATCCGGAGTCCGAGGCCGAGTTGATCGGCATGCTGCTTGAGCAGGGGGTGGACCGGGTGATCGCGGTCCCCTCCGGCGACGGCGACGGCTGGGCGCCGACCCTGCGGGCGGGGGTGATCACGGTGTTCGCGCACCGGCTCTCGGCCGGGCGCGAGGACATCCCCGCGGTGGTGGCCGACGACCGCGGGGGGGTGAGGACCGCGGTCGACTATCTGACCGGGCTGGGGCACCGGCGCATCGCCTATCTCGGCGGCCCCGGACAGCAGCAGCGCCTGTCGGCCTTCAGGCAGGCGCTGGGGCCTCTCGTCGACGAGGAGCTCATCGTCGTCGCCCGGGGCAGTCGTGACTCCGCGTACGCCGCCGCGGCCGGGCTCTTCCAGCACCGGCCCGACCTGACCGCCGTGCTCGCCGGGGGCAACCTGCTGGGCGAGGTGGCCGTGCTGGCGGCGCGGGAGCTGGACCTGCGCATCCCCAGGGACCTGTCCCTGATCATGTTCGACGACGTGCCCTGGGCGGAGCTGTGCTCACCGCCGCTGACGGTGATCGCCCAGCCCGCCAGGGACATCGGCTATCGCGCGGCCGAACTCGTGCTACGTGGCGGCACAAGGAGGCCGCGGGGCGTGCTGCTGCCCACCGAGCTGATCGTGCGGGGCAGCTGCGCGGCTAGAGGGACTTCTCGATCGCCGCGATGACGGCGGGGTCGTCGGGCTGGACCTTCGGCCGGAACCTCGCCAGCACCTCCCCGTCCCTGGCGACGAGAAACTTCTCGAAGTTCCACTCGACGTCACCGGCCTTGCCCTCGGCGTCGGGGGTGGCGGTCAGCACGTCGTAGAGAGGGTGCCTGCCGTCACCGTTGACCTCGGTCTTGGCCAGCAGCGGGAAGTCGACGCCGTAGGTGGTGGAGCAGAACTCCTGGATCTCCTCCGCGGTGCCGGGCTCCTGACCGTAGAACTGGTTGCACGGCACTCCGACGACGGTGAAGCCCCGCTCGGCGTAGGTCCGCTGCAGGTCGACCAGGCCGGCGTACTGAGGGGTGAGGCCGCACTTGGAGGCGACGTTCACCACGAGAACGGTCTTGTCTCCGACCAGCTCGGCCAGAGTGGTAGGCGTGTCGGCGAGAGTGTCAATGGCGATATCACGGATTCCCATGAGTCGCAGCCTAATCTCTCTGTCACATTTGAGAGTTATGCCGTCCATAAAGTGAAATGTGACTGACGCCACAGGTGAGACGACGCCCGCCTCACCAAGGCTTTGATCATTCTCTAACCGATCTTTGACAGGACTCCTGACAGGCGCTGTCGACTGGCCCGCCGCCGAACGGCGAGGCATCGTGTCGGCCGTTCCCCGTACCCAACGCAAGGGAGTCCCATGTCGACGCTCCGCCGTACCGGTGTGCTGGTGATCGCCTCCGTACTCACCCTCGGCACCACCACCACGGTCGCCCAGGCGTCCTCGGCGCGAACGGGCAACCAGGCTGTCGCCAAGCCGCTGGTGTCCGCGCACGGCTGGAACAAGAGCCAGTTCAACTGCCTTCGCAAGCTCTGGACCAGGGAGAGCAACTGGAACCATCGCGCGTACAACCGCTCGTCGGGTGCGTACGGCATCCCGCAGGCGCTGCCCGCGGGCAAGATGGCCACCGCCGGCCGCGACTGGCGCACCAACCCCAGGACGCAGATCAAGTGGGGACTCGGCTACATCAAGCAGCGCTACGGCTCACCGTGCCAGGCCTGGAAGCACTTCACGACGCGCGGCTGGTACTGATCAGGAAACGGTGTTCCGAAACCCCATGGCAGGGTGATTTTCACACCGTCTCCCGGCATGGGTGATTCGCCGGTCGTCATCGGCCCTTCCTCGAATCACCCGTAAATCACGAAGATCAGGCAAGAACCTCCCCTTCGCGTGTCCTCATCCGCCGCTCGGCGCGCTCTCGCGTACTAGAAAGCCGCCTAGAGAGATCGCCGCGGCGTCTCATGCCGGAAACAGGCCGGAGAGACCGCGCGGACGTCCCCGTCCGAGCCACGGACGCCGGATCGTCGGACGAGGCAGGACACCACGTGCTCCTTCCTCGCCTTCCGCACGCGGCCCAAGGACAAGGATCCATGTGAACAGCTACCGCGTTCTGCGCAACACCGTCGCGACCGTTCTGGCAGCATCGACGATGGTCGGCCCATCGGCGACGGGAAAGGCTGAGAGCACCTCCGAGACGTCCAGGAAAGGGACGGTGAGGACGGTGCACAGGCTCACCTGGGCCACCCAGGTGAGGCCAAGGGTGAAAGCGGTCGCGAGAACCGCCAAGGGCAGGAACAAGACGATCGCCTATCGTCTCGTGTCCCGCCGGGCGTGGCCGCACAGCCAGTTCCGCTGCCTGGACAGTCTCTGGACCAGGGAGAGCAACTGGAACCACCGCGCGCACAACCGCTCGTCGGGTGCGTACGGCATCCCGCAGGCGCTGCCCGCGGGCAAGATGGCCGGCAGTGGCAGGGACTGGCGCCACAACCCGGCCACGCAGATCCACTGGGGTCTGCGATACATCAAGAGCCGCTACGGGTCACCGTGCGGCGCGTGGGGTCACTTCCGATCGAGCAATTGGTACTGACCTCGGAGAGTTTCCAGGGGAAGGGACAACTCTCCTGACGTCCGGGGCCTGGGGCCCCAGGCCCCGGACGTCACCCTTTCGACCGTTTCGAACCTTTCGGGGCGCAGGGTCGCGTCATCGGCTCATCGCGCGACCGCGCCGTCTTTCGAACTCCCTCAGCGGTGAGCCCACGATGTAGGCGATGAACACGCGCGGGGCGCGCACCGCCTCGTCTCCGCCGAAGCCCGTCTCGCGCGGCGCGGCCAGTGCCCGCTCCATGGGAAACAGACCGGCGGTGGAGCGCGGCTGGCGGCTGACCACCACCATCGTGCAGCGCGGGTAGTGGCTCACGATCCGCCGGAAGAGGAGTCGCCCTCCTGACCCGCTCCCCCCGCTCCTAGTCTCCGAACCTTCCCAGCACGAAGACGACGGCCCCGGCCGCCGCGGCGAGGGTGCCGATCCAGACGATGAGGGCGTCGGCCCGGTTGTCGAGGGGGTGGCCCCCGTGCAGGGCCTCCTGGGTGCGCCGGTAGCGGACGCCCGCGTGGATCAGCAGCAGGACGGCGCAGAACACGGCGGGGACGAAGGGGACGACGGCGAGGGCGGACGTTCCCTCGCGCAGGGCGACGCCCGCGCCGGCCAGGCCGGTGACGGCGAGCACCGCGGTGGTACGGACCCAGGCGAGGTGGGTCCGCTCGTTTTGCAGCCCCTCGTCCCAGATCCGGCTCACCTCGGGCTCACCGGGACAGCAGGATGAGGATGAGGGCGAGCACGGCGACCGCCGCCACACCGTAGCCGAACAGGGGCGCGAGGGCCGGCGGCGGGAGCGGGGCGGAGCTGCGCAGGGCGTTCTGGACGCGGCGCCAGCGAGGATAGGCCATCGCGGCCGACAGGGCCGACAGCGACACCAGGACCACGGCGAGCAGGGTGCGCATCCACGGGACGAAGACGTCGGCGGAGACGGCGGCCATCGCCACGCCGCCCGCGCTCAGCGCGAGCGACGTACTCAACCAGGTCAGGTACGTGCGTTCGTTGGCGAGGGTGAACCGAGGATCCGGCTCATTGTCCGGAGAGTTCATGAACTTTCCTGGGTCTTCATAGGAATGACGGTATTTCAGCGACATTCCCCCTAGAGAACCCGGGATTGCCGGAGGTGCGCTCGGGCACCTCCGGGTCCCGCCCACCCGGCCGTCGGAGCGAAGGCTCCGGCGGCGGACGAACCCCGCGTCCTGGCGGTGAAGACTATCCGCAGGCGTTGGTCAGCTGCTGAACCCAGCGTGCCGAGTCGGTGGCCACCTTCTGGGCGGCGTCGACGGCGCTGTTGGCATCGGTGACGTTGATGCCCTCCAGAGTGTTGGAGATGCCCTCGGCGGTCTCCTTCAACGAGGTGTTGGCCGCCTTGTCGGCGAGGTCGCCCAGCTTGGCGCCGCCCTCGTTCAGCGCCTGCTCCATCGCGGCGGGGTCGTTGAGCAACCCGGAGACCTTGGAGACGGTCTCGGTGACGATGCCCGTGGCCTGCAAGCACTCCTGCGCCCTGTCGACGCCCTGGCTCACCTCCTGAAGCTCCGAGCAGCCGGTGGTGACGAGGACTGCGGCCAGCGCGGAGGCGGCGAGGACGAGAATTCGGCGCGGAAAGGGTCGCATGCCCCGACCCTACCCAACGGGCCGCCCCGGCAGGCGCCTCCGTACCGGCTCGTTACCCGCCGGATCCGCTCGCGGAATCGGGGCGTGGGAAGGCCCCGGATTCGGGACGCCGATCTGGTCGTTACGATCAATCAGTAGTCACACGAGCGAGAGAGAGACCATGCCGACCTGTGAGCACATCCTGAAAGCCCAGGACCCGCCGCCGCGCACGCCCCAGGGATGCGAGGAATGCCTGGCGATCGGCGCCCGCTGGGTCCACCTGCGCAAGTGCCTGTCCTGCGGGCACATCGGCTGCTGCGACTCCTCGCCCAACAAGCACGCCAGCGCCCACTTCCAGAAAACCTCCGACCCGGTCATGGCCTCGTTCGAACCGGGCGAGGACTGGCGCTGGTGCTACCTGGACAACGTCATCGGCTAGTCCCGTCCCCCGCACGCGCCGTACCGTCGCGGATCATCGGCCACATGTGATCCGGAACGGCCGGCGCTCAGCCCTCCGGACTCCCGGGGCACGTACGGAATACCCGGCTAGTCTCGTTCCAGGGTGGCCTCCTCGAAGTCGATCTCTTGGAGGACCCGGCGGAGCACCTCGTTGTCGATGCGCCGCTCGTCGCGGAGACGTACGAACACCTCACGCTCGACCATCAGCATCTCCCTGCGGAGCCGTCGGTAGACGACGCTCGGCGTCTCCTCCCCCTCGGGCCCCGTGCCGCCGCCCAAACGCTCCCAGGCGGTGAGGGGACGGCGTTCGGCGCGGGTTCTCAGCTGGCCGACGACCTCCCTGTGGAGCTCGTCGACGCCCTCCGCCACCAGCTCGTCCAGCCGGGCCAGCGCGGCCGTGGCGGCCTCCTGCTGCGCGGCCGCCTCCTCCAGGTTGTCGGTGTAGGTCTCCCGCTCGTTGGAGATCTTCAGCCTGCGGATCAGCGCCGGGAACGTCAGGCCCTGGATCAGGAGCGTGCCGATCACCACGGAGAAGGTGAGGAACAGGAGCAGGTCGCGGCCGGGGAAGGTCGTGGGGATGGCGAAGGCCGCGGCCAGGGAAACCACTCCGCGCATGCCCGCCCAGCTCACGACGGTCGCGTTCTGCCAGGTCGGCGCGTGGGGCTCGGCCTGGCGGACCTTCCTGGACAGCATCCGGGGCAGGTAGATGCCGGGCACGATCCAGACCACCCTGGCGATCACCGCGGCGCCGAAGACGGCGAGCGCCATCCCCGCGAGCCTCCATCCGTCTCCCCACTCCAGCCCTCTCATGATCGGCCACATCTGCAGGCCGATGAGCGCGAAGACGATCGTCTCCAGGAAGAAGCCGAGGACCCGCCAGACCGCTTCCGACAGCAGCCGGGTGCCGAAGCCCGCCCTGGGCATGCGGTGGCCGATGTGGAGGCCGACGATCACCACGACGATCACGCCGGAGACGTTCAGGAGCTCGGCCGCGAGGTAGACGGCGAATGGGACGAGCAGCATGACGGTGTTCTCGACGAGCGCGTCACGCAGCCGGAGCAGCACCCGGGTCAGGACCCAGGCGAGCGCGAGACCCGTCGCCACGCCGCCCGCCGCGGACCACACGAAGTCCAGGGCGGCGTCCTGCCAGGTGATGCCGTGCCCGATCGTCGCCGCGATCGCCACCCGGTAGGCGGTGAGCGCGGTGGCGTCGTTGAACAGGCTCTCCCCCACCAGGATGGTGACCACCCTGCGGGGCAGCCCGAGCCTGCGGGCCACGGCGACGGCGGCGACCGCGTCGGGCGGGGCCACGATCGCGCCCAGCGCGAACGCGGCGGCCACCGGCAGCTGGGGCAGGAGCAGATGGGTGACCCAGCCGACGACCAGCGTGGTGAACAGCACCAGGCCGACCGAGAGCAGCGCGATCGGCCTGCGCAGGTCCTTCAGCCTCAGGTAGGAGCTGTCGATCGCCGCCGAGTAGAGCAGCGGGGGCAGGAAGACCAGCAGGACCAGTTGGGGATCGAGGTCGTACTCGGGCACGAAGGGCGACAGCACCACGCCGACGAACACGAGCAACAGCGGCGCCGGCCATCCCCTGCGCCTCGCCACCGCGGCCACCGTGATCCCGACGGCCGACACCGACAGTATCTGCAGCACCGTCGACTCGTCCACGCCACCCCGTCAGGTAGGGATCGGCCCGGCCGTCGAGCGGCTACCTGCCCCGGCGCGGGCCTCGCGAACCGCCCCGGGGCGGCCGAGACCACCATACGGCGCGAGCCGCCCCCGGCGGGCGTCCCACGCTGTCCGCCCTGGGGCGGATCACGCGGCGGGGCACGGCGGAGTGGACGCGGGAACGGGATCGCCCGGACTCGGACCCCGCGACGGGACCTCGGCGCCACGGGGCGTCACGGGGGCCGTGAGAGGTCACCAGTCGCGCTGCTCGTCCCTGTCGCTGCGGCGCCGGCCCTCTCGGCGCCTGTCGTCGTACTGGCGCTCGTCTCGGCGGTGATCGTCGTATCGCTCGTCGTAGCGCTGCTCGGGGCGGAGCCTCTCACCGGTGGAGTGCGGCGGCGGATCCTGGACGTAGGGGCGGGGCAGCCTCTGATCGGGCGCGGCCTGACCTCGCAGGCCCAGCGGATCGGACGGGTCGACCTCCTGCGGGGCGTACGCGGGCGGCGCGCCGTACAGGTCGCGCAGGTCGGCCGGATGACCGGCCTGGTGCTGCTGCTGGACGCCGAAGGCGTAGGGATCGGGCTGCGCGGGGGCCGGGTAGCCGCCGTAGGGGTCGGCCTGGGAGGCGTCGTAGGCGGCCTGCTGCTGGGCCGCGAACCCGAAGGGGTCGGTCGAGTTCTGCTGGCCCTGCCCGTAGGGGTCGGGCTCCGGCCGCTGGGCGGGCTCGGCGAACTGTCCGGCGAACTGATCGAGGCGCGGCGTGAACGAGGTGGCCGGCTTCCTGCGGTCCGCCGGGGCCGCGAACGGGTCGACGGGCTGGGACGGGGACGGGGACGGCGCGCCGTAAGGGTCGGGCCGCTGGGCGCCGTAGGGGTCGGCCTGGGAGGCGCCGTAGGCGGCCTGCTGGCCGGGCGGGACGGCGTAGGGATCCGGCGCGGGCGAGGTGGCGTAGGGATCCGGCTGTGCGGGCGGGGCGCCGTAGGGGTCCGGCTGCTGGGCACCGTAGGGGGCGGGCGGCGCGGGCGGGTAGCGGTCGCCGGGCAACTGGTAGGCGGCCTCGCCGGTGACGGGGCCCGCGCCGAGCGGCTCGATCGGCTGCGGCTGCCCGTAGGGCAGGGAGTCGTTCACGATCATGTTCTCGCGCGGCACGGCGTCCGGGGGGCCGTACCCCTGGGGCATCATCCGGTCCTGAGGCCGGTCGGGGGGCGGCACCGCGCCTCGCGCGACGAGCACGTCGTTCGGGCCGAGGGTGACGGCCTGGCGGGGTTCGTCCAGCGCCGAGGGGAGGTGACCCGCCGGGTCGGAATACTGCTGAGCCTGGGCGTAGTCCTCCGGACGGGGCCGGGCGTACTGGCCGGTGCCGGGATACTCGCCGTAGGACCGCGGCTCGTCCTGTGGAGGCTGCTCGGCGTGAACGGGCTCGCCCACCTCGTCGGGGTACTGCCCACCGGCCTCGACGAAACCCTCGTCAAGTGTGTCGACCAGGCGTCCCACATCGTTCATGGGCATGCGGAAACTCGCGGTGCACATCTCGCCGCGCCACAGGCTCAGCACCAGCGTGCCTTCGTGCCAGGTGACCCGGAGCACCCGCTCCTGGCCACGCTCGTCAAAGAACACCTCGCCGAACGACGGCAACGGGACAACTTCCGACATGGAAGACATAGTTCTCTAACCAGCCTTTATTCGTCCACTCGACCTCGGAAAACCCTACCGAACCGGTCTTTACGTCCCCATCTTCCGCCCCAGCGGCACCGGAACGGTAGACCCTCCCTTGACCTTACGAGGATTGATGAGCCGGGTGACCCAGCCAGTTTGCCATGTGACGTGAACCTCGGGTTCCGGAATACGGGTATGCGTCCACGCCACGACTCGCCGGAGCAGCCGCGACTGTCGGAGCGAAGGGGTACGGTTGGCTGTCGTGCCGACCGACTCCATCGCCCCATCCGAAGACGTCTCCTCAAAGGTGGATATTCCCCCGGTTGAGGATTTGCTGAACACCGCCGTCGAGGCGGTCGGCGGGGTCGAGCGCCCCGGGCAGATCACGATGGCGAGGGCGGTGCAGCACGCGATCGAGTCGGGCGACCACCTCGCCGTCCAGGCCGGCACGGGCACCGGCAAGTCACTCGCCTACCTGATCCCCTCGATCAGGCACGCGATGACCTCCAAGGGGGCCGTGGTCGTCTCCACCGCCACCATCGCGCTGCAGCGCCAGCTCGTCGACCGCGACCTGCCCCGCCTCGCCAAGGCCCTCGCCCCGCAGTTGCCGCACGAGCCCGCGTTCGCGATCCTCAAGGGCCGCCGCAACTACCTGTGCCGCTACAAGGCGAGCGCGGGATGGCCCGACGAGGAGCAGGACCAGCTCTTCGACCCCAGGGAGGTCAACGCGACCGGCCGGATGGTCCAGCGCATCCAGGAGTGGGCGAACGAGACGGAGACCGGCGACCGCGACGAACTCGTCCCCGGCGTCAACGAGCAGGCCTGGCGCCAGTTCTCGGTCAGCGCCAGGGAGTGCCTGGGGGCCACGCGCTGCCCGAGCGGCATGGAGTGCTTCGCCGAGCTGGCCCGCGCCCGCGCCGGTGAGTCCGACGTGGTCGTGACCAACCACGCGCTGCTCGCGATCGACGCGATGGAGGACATCCCGCTCCTGCCCGAGCACGAGGTGGTCGTGGTCGACGAGGCCCACGAGCTCGTCGACCGCGTCACCTCGGTGGTGAGCGGCGAGCTGTCGGAGACCATGCTCTCGGTGGCCGCGCGGCGGGTCGGCAAGCTCATCGAGCAGCACCTCGCCGACCGGCTCATGGAGGCCGGCGAGGACCTCAAGGCCCTGCTCGTCGAGGCCCCCGCCGGGCGTCTCGACGAGCTCCCCCAGGTGCTCGGGATGACGCTCGCCCTGATCCGCGACGCGGCGTGGGCGTGCATCACCGCTCTCGGCCCGCGAGGGGGCGACAAGGACGACCCGGAGAGCGCGGGGCTGCGCAGGGCGGCCTTCACCTCCCTGGACGAGGTCCACGACACCGCGCAGCGCATGCTCGACGCCTTCGGCCACGCCGAGGAGATCGACCGGGCCGAGGTGGTCTGGCTGGAGGCGGGCACCGACCGGCGCCCTCCCCTGCTGCGGGTGGCGCCGCTGACGGTGGCGGGCATGCTGCGCGACAAGCTCTTCGGCGACCGTACGGTCATCCTGACCTCCGCCACGCTCGCCCTGGGCGGCGCCTTCGACGGGCTGGCCCGCCAGTGGGGCCTGAGCGGCGGGAAGGACCCGGCGGAAGAGGAGAAGAAGACGAAGAACGAGGGAGGGTCCGGAGGGGACAGGGAGCGGAAGAAGCGAGACAGGAGCGGAGCCGGTTGGACCGGCATCGACGTCGGCTCCCCCTTCGACCACCCGCGCAGCGGCATCCTCTACATCGCCAAGCACCTGCCCCAGCCGGGGCGCGACGGCCTGCCCGAGGCCTACCTTGAGGAGATCACCGAGCTCATCGAGGCCGCCGGAGGCCGCACCCTCGGCCTGTTCTCCTCGATGCGTGCCGCCAAGGCGGCCACCGAGGCCCTGCGCGACCGGCTGAGCGTGCCGCTGCTCTGCCAGGGGGACGACTCCACGATGCTGCTGGTCAAGCAGTTCGCGGAGGACGAGCCGACCTGCCTGTTCGGCACGCTGTCGCTCTGGCAGGGTGTCGACGTCCCCGGCCCCTCGTTGCGCCTGGTCATCATCGACCGCATCCCCTTCCCCCGCCCCGACGACCCGCTCAGCTCCGCCCGCCAGCGCCACGTCGCGGCCAAGGGCGGCAACGGGTTCATGTCCGTCGCCGCCACCCACGCCGCGCTGCTCCTCGCCCAGGGGGCGGGCCGCCTGCTGCGCAGCCAGCACGACAAGGGCGTGGTCGCGGTGCTCGACCCCCGGCTGGCGACGGCACGCTACGCGGGGTTCCTGCGCGACTCCCTGCCGCCCTTCTGGCCCACCAACGATCCCGCGAAGGTCCGCAGCGCCCTCAAACGCCTCAGCTCCTCCTGAGGCCACCGGCCACCGGCCACCGGCCACCGGCCACCGGCCACCGGCCACCGGATCCGCGCGGTCCCTCGTCACCGAGGGACCGCGCGGATCCGGGGCGGTCAGCGCGAGAGGCCGCGCTGACCGCCGGTCGGCGGACTCACCGGGCGACCTCGTGGTAGGCGGCTTCCAAAAGCTCCTCCGGCGGGTCGACCAGCGGGGACACCTTCGCCAGGTCGTCCAGGAGGACGAAGCGCAACTTGGCTCCGCGGCTCTTCTTGTCGAGGCGCATGTGGTCGCGCAACTCGGGCCAGGCCTCGCGGCGGTAGGCGGTGGGCAGCCCGACCGAGGTGAGGATGGACCTGGTCCGCTCCACGACGTCGGCGCCGATCCTTCCGTCCAGACGAGAAAGCTCGGCCGCGTAGACCATGCCGATCGCGACGGCCTCGCCGTGGCGCATCCGGTATCCCTCGACGCGCTCGATGGCGTGCGCCAGCGTGTGGCCGTAGTTGAGGATCTCCCGCAGACCGCTCTCGCGCAGGTCCGCTCCGACGACCTCGGCCTTGATCCGGATCTTCCGCTCGATCAGCTCACGGGTGTGGCGGCCCTCGGGGCGCCTGGCGCCCTCCGGGTCGTCCTCGATGAGCTCAAGGATCCGGGGGTCGGCGATGAAACCGCCCTTGATGATCTCCGCCAGGCCGCCCACGTAGTCGTCGCGGGGCACCGAGACCAGCGTCGCGAGGTCGCACAGCACCCCGGCGGGCGGGTGGAAGGACCCCACCAGGTTCTTGCCCTCGGGGGTGTTGATACCGGTCTTGCCGCCCACCGCCGCGTCGACCATGCCGAGCAGGGTGGTCGGCACCTGCACGACCTTGACGCCGCGCAGCCAGGTGGCGGCGGCGAACCCCGCCAGGTCGGTGGTGGCTCCCCCGCCGACGCCGACCACGGCGTCCGAGCGGGTGACACCCGCGCGGCCGAAGGCCGACCACAGCTCCGCGATCACCTCTACCGTCTTCGCGCCCTCGGCGTCGGGCACCGGCAGCGCGACGACCTCGTATCCGGCCGCCTCGATCGCACCGCAGACGGGACGGGCGATCTCCGGCAGGCTCCCCGGGTGGATCACGGCGACGGTGCTCACCCCCGCCCCCAGCAGGCCGGGCAGCTCGCCGAGCACGCCGGCGCCGACCACCACCTCGTACGGGCTCTCGCCGGGCACACCGATCCTGGAGATCGTCACGGTTTCAGGTCCTCCACGATCTGGTCGACGATCTGGCCGGGTTCGCGCTCGTCGGTCGCCACCACGATCGTGGCCAGCTCCTCGTAGACGGGGCGCCGGGCGTCCATCAGCTTCTTCAGCCGGCTGCGCGGGTTCAGCACGAGCAGCGGCCGCGCCGAGCCCAGGCCCACCCGCTGGACGGCGTTGGAGAGCCCGACCTCCAGGTAGACCACCGGCTGCCCGGCCAGCAACGCGCGGGTGGCCTCGGCGAGGATCGCGCCGCCGCCCAGGGAGAGCACACCCTCGTGCTCGGCCAGCGCCCGCCGTACGGCGTCGGCCTCCAGCTCGCGGAAGACCTCCTCGCCGTCCTCGACGAAGATGTCGCTCACCGGCTTGCCCGCCGCCTGCTCCACGTCGGCGTCGGTGTCGCGGAAGGCGACCCCGAGCCGTTCCGCGAGGAGCTGCCCGACGGTCGACTTGCCCGATCCCGGAGGACCGATCAGCACTGCTCGGGGACTCATACGATCTCCTTAGACGCCGGCCCGTCCACCGGGGAACCCGGAACGCCCTCGCCGGGATGCCCGCTCACTTGATCACCAACGAGGAGAGGTAGCCGGACAGGTTGCGGGCGACCTCCTCGACGGAGTCGCCGCCGAACTTCTCGATCGCGGCGTCCGCCAGGATCAGCGCGACCATCGCCTCGGCGACGATCGCGGCCGCCGGGACCGCGCACACGTCGGAACGCTCGTGGTGGGCCTTGGCGGCCTCGCCGGTCAGCACGTCGACGGTGGCGAGCGCCCGGGGGACGGTGGAGATCGGCTTCATCGCCGCGCTGACGCGCAGCGGCTCGCCGTTGGTCATGCCGCCCTCGACGCCGCCGGCCCTGTTGGTCATCCGGCGTACGCCGTCGGCGGTGTTCTCGATCTCGTCGTGGGCCAGGGAGCCGGGGCGGCGGGCCGTCTCGAACCCGTCGCCGACACCGACGCCCTTGATCGCCTGAATGCCCATCAGACCGGCGGCAAGGCGGGCGTCGAGGCGGCGATCCCAGTGGGTGTAGCTGCCCAGACCCGGTGGCAGGCCGTAGGCGATCACCTCGACGACGCCGCCGAGGGTGTCGCCGTCCTTGTGCGCCCTGTCGATCTCGGCGACCATGGCCGCGCTGCCGGCGGGGTCTGCGCAGCGCACCGGATCGGCGTCGATCGCCTCCAGGTCGCCGGGGCCGGGAACGACGCCCGGGGTGGTGGCCGCCCCGCCGATCGAGACGACGTGGCTGACGATCTCGACGCCGAGTGCCTGCCGCAGGAAGCTCCGCGCCACCTGGCCGAGCGCGACGCGGGCGGCGGTCTCGCGGGCGCTGGCCCGGTCGAGCACCGGGCGGGCGTCGTCGAAGCCGTACTTCTGCATCCCGGCGAGATCCGCGTGGCCGGGCCGGGGCCGGGAACGCGGCGCGTTGCGCGCCTGGCCCTCCAGCACGGCCGGGTCCACGGGGTCGGCGGCCATCACGGTCTCCCACTTGGGCCACTCGGTGTTGCCCACCCGGATCGCGACGGGACTGCCGAGCGTCCGGCCGTGGCGGACACCGCCCACGATGGTCACGACATCCTGCTCGAACTTCATCCGCGCCCCGCGCCCGTAGCCGAGGCGGCGACGGCGCAGCGCCTCGTCCAGCTGTGCCGTGGTCACCTCCACCCCGGCGGGCAGTCCTTCCAGGATCGCGACGAGCTCGGGGCCGTGGGACTCCCCTGCGGTCAACCAGCGCAACATGGTGACAAGTCTTCCACGTGTCGCCCACTGGAATGGCCTTCGTTCACCGGTTGAGACATCCGCGGGTGATCGTCCCATCGGAGAGAGGTGATCCGGGGACACGCACCGTTCGTGAAACGAACGGGTCCAGGAGGGCCGGCCGCCCGGGAGGCGAGCCGTTCATGGGCGGATCGCCCGGGGAACGGCCGTCCAAGGGGCGGACCACCCCGGGAACGGGCGGCCACGGTGGCGGTCCGGTCACAGGGCGGTGAGGACGGCGGCGAGGGCGCCGACGGCCATGAAGGGTCCGAAGGGGATCTCGCTCTTGCGGCCCGCGCGGCGCGAAGCCAACAGGGCGCCCCCGTAGAGCCCACCGGCCAGCAGGCCGAGGAAGGCCCCGGTGACCAGGGTGTCCCAACCCAGCCAGCCGAGGGCCGCGCCCAGGCTCGCCGCGAACTTGACGTCGCCGAACCCCATGCCCGCCGGGTTGACCAGGAACAGCACCAGGTAGAAACCCGCGAGAGCGAGGCCGCCCAGCCCGGCGCCGAGCAGGTCGTCGAGGCGGCCGTCGGCGAGGGCCGAGACGGTCAGCGGGGCGGCGGTCCCCAGGTAGGCGGCGAGGGTGAGCCTGTCGGGCAGCCGGTGGACGGCGGCGTCGACGAAGGACAGGGCGACGGCGACCACCGCCAGCCAGCCGAAGGCGAGCAGTTCCGCCACCCTCCCGACCGGCGTGATCCCCGCCCCCTCCGGCACCCCCGGCCAGGTGGCCGCTCCCGCCGCCGCGTCCGGCCACAGGGCCCGCAGCGCGAGGGCGGCCAGCACCGCCGCCGTGACCCCCTCCACCGCCCCGGCCACCGGCCAGGTGTCCTGCCGCCCTCCCGCCGGGTCCCCTTCGGCCCCTGAGAGGCGTGCCACCAGGCGCCGCGTCCCGAGCCCGATCACGAGCCCCGCCAGAGCCGCCAGGACCGCCGTCGCGGAGAGGAGCGGAAGGGGCATCGGGGGATTCATGGGGCCGACCATAACCGGCGGTCCTCTGCCCGCGCCGGGGATCCGGGCACTCCTCCCCTCCCGGCCCTCCGGCGTGCAGAGACGACCCGCCCCGGTGACCGCGCCGCGCACCGGTCTCCATCCCCGCCGAGGGGGCCCGTACCCGGTGGCCGCCCCGCACGCCGGGCCCGGCCCCGCCAGAGGGCCGAGGTGACCTCAGAGGTCATTGACGACGGCAGTGATGATCACAGACGCTGTAGGCACCCCTATCCCCTGGAGGTCCGGATCGCGTGGACACGGATCGCTTCAGCAAGCTGCCCGCGGTCATCGCGTCGCTCATCCTCCTGCCCGTGCTGCTCGAACTCCTCGCGTGGTACATCGAGGGTGAGGAGTACGACGTGGCCCGCGCGGCCACCGTGATCACGGTGATCGCGGCGCTCGCCCTCATCGCCACCGTGCTTGGCCGGATCAGGGCGCGGCTGCCGGTGCTGATGGTGGTCGCGCTCACGGTCACCGCGGCGGGCGAGGCGATGCTGGGGTTCGTGGCCGCGTTCGGCCCCGTGCTCTGGCGGGGCGGGGTGCCCGGCGAGCTGCACGGGCTGGTGACGGCGGGGGTGAGCGCGTTCGCCGTGGCCACCGGCGTCTACCTGCTCGTCCAGTATCGCCGGGGCCTCTACCTCCCCTACCTGGAGGCCGGGATGGGCCCGCTGCCCACGGCCACCAAGCGCAGGGTGATCGGCGAGTCGGAGATCCTGATCCGCACCATTCCGGACATCGGCCCCTCGGTGGAGAAGGCACTGGCCAGCTGTGTGGCCATGATCGACCAGGACGACCTGCACTTCGTGGCCTACTTCGGCGACCAGAGGTGCCGCTTCTACACCGACGTGCTGGAGGACGGCGACCTGGCCCACTTCTTCCACGAGACCGACCAGGAGGAGCGCAGGGGGATCTATCTCAGGGCGGGCAACCAGCTCAACTGGCTCACCCAGCGGCTCAATCAGCAGCTGCGCAGGCTGGAGGGCGGCGTCCTCATCCGTACGGTCCTCGACGTGGAGCGCGGGGCCATGTTCTTCTACTGGATCGACGAGACCCGCTATCTCATCGGGGTGACCCTGGACCAGCGCAAGGTCGACGTCGCCGACGACAAGATGGCGAAGCTCGTGGACACCATCCGCGGGCACTTCACCCTGCCCCCGATCAACCAGCGAGAACGCGCCCCGAAACCTCAGGGGCACCTGCGATCCATCCCAAGGAGCGAACGTTGGCCCGAATCGGGCTCTTGATCGTCATCGTCGGCCTCGGCTGGCTCGCCGCCGACCTGGGCGGCCTGCGTGATCTGGAACACTCAAGCGCTTACGTGCTGCTCAGCAGCCTGTTGCTCGCTATCGGCCTGTACGGCAGCACGCACGGGATCGACCGCGCCGAGGCGAGGGAGCACTCACGGCTGATCGTGCTCGCGGTCACCGTCGGGGTTCTGCTCAAGACCGCGTTCATCGCCGGGGTCGTCTATCTCGCCTCCGGCGACCCCCGGGCCCTGATCATGGCGGTGGTGGTCGCCCAGATCGACCCGCTCTCGGTCGCCGGCGTGATGCGGGACAGCCGTCTGTCGAACCAGGCGAAGACGATCCTCGGGGCGTGGTCCTCCTTCGACGACCCGGTGACGATCATCCTGGCCGTCTACGCGGCGGCGCTGGTGAGCGGTTCGGGAGGCGGCGGGCTTTCGGTCTCGTACTTCGCCGACCTGGGGTTGAACGTGCTGTTCGCGGTCGCGGTCTATCTGCTGTGGCGGCTGATCAGGAGGGCACCGTCGGTGCTGACCTACATGACGGCCGCCGGAGCGGTCGCCTCGGCCGCCTGGACCTCCCTCATGCTCGGCATAGCGACCGTCGGGCTCTACCTTCGCCTGCCCGACGCGCGCTGGCTGGGCCGGGCGGTGAGCGCGGCGTTCGTGCTGTCGGCGTTCCTGACGGGCCTGCTGCTCGTCGGCGGGACGAACATGGGGATGGGCGTGCTGCTCGGGCTGGCCGCGTACGCCGCGCAGATGGTCGCCGCGCTGGTGCTCACCCACGGCCTGCCGATGATCGACCGGGTGCACCTGGGGCTGGCCCAGCAGAACGGGGTGACGGCGGTGATCCTCGCCCTGGTCTTCGAGCGCGACTTCGGGGGGTTCGTCGCCGTGATCGCCCCGGCGATCCTCACGGTCAACCTCGTCCACGCCGCGGCCAACCGAACCGCCGACGCCTGGGAGTCTCGGCGATCTCTTCCATCCGCGCCACTGTGACGTCGGGGGCCTCGGATCCCAGCCGGTCGAGGGTGCCCGACTCGACCGCGGCGAGCGCCCGCAGAAGGCCGCCCTCGATCACGAAGGGCACCGGGCCCGCGACGTCGACCACCGCCGCCGCGCTGCCCTCGTGCACCGCGGCCTGGCAGACCTGAAGGATCGTGGCCTGGATGGGCCTGGCGTCGGGACGCCACCGCCGCAGCGCCTCCGTCCCCGTGAAGGCGAGCACCGCCTCGCGGCCGTCGGCTCCGACGAGCTTCGGGAGAGCCATCTCGCTCTCCTTCTCCTGCCGCAGCCCGTGCTCTCCGATCTCCGACTCCTTGAGCAGGGCGACCACGGGCACGAGCAGCCGGGCCCCGCTCAGCGCGGCGACGACCTCACCGGCCTGCGCCTTTCCCTCGGCGAAGGCCGCGAGCGCGGATGTCACGGCGGCGTCGGCGGCACCGTCGTCGCCGGGGACCAGGGGTCGCGGAATGCTCGGCACGAACCGGGAGCCTACCTTCGACCTGCGGTGGGGGGACGATCGCCCCACCCGCCCCGGGCCATCCCGGGCCGGGGGCGGTGGGCACACCGGGGGCGAGGTGTCCCTGCCCGGCGGTACGGCGGGAGCGTGTGCCGCCTGTCAGCCGAGGTCGGCGATGGCGGCCACCGGGCCGCCGCCGCTGGGGCCCTGATGGACCGCCGCGACCGAGACGAACACGGCCGGGTCTCCGGTGACGCTCGCCGCGACACCGCCGACGGTGGCCTTGATCTGGCGGTGCCAGTGCACGTCGGAGTCGTCGAGCATGATGTTGCGACGTCCTCGCACGCTGCCCGACGGGTCGGCCTCGCACTTCATGAAGACGTTGACGAGCCGGTCGCCGAGGTCGGACGGGTGGGGGCGCTCGGGAAGTTCGATGCCGCTGGAGCGGATGGCCTCCCAGATGCCGTCGGCGTCCAGCGCGTCCTTCATGACCGAGTGGCCGATCCGGTATCGGCCGCCGATACCCCGGACGTTGCCGACGACCACGATCTGGGCGCGGTCCAGCTCGACGCCCGAGGAGCACGACGCGACGGAGGAGTAGAGCGACAGGTCACGGTGGATCTGGTCGGCGGAGGGCATCTCGATCTCGCCGAGGGCGACGGCGATGCCGAGGGCGGTGGTGGAGTTGGAGATGTCCATCGACGGGCCGGTGTCCTCGATCACCACGTCCTTGCCGCGCGACTTGGCGTCGTTGATCGTGGACAGGGTGAGCAGCGGGGTCTTGGTCTGCACGTAGTGGACGTCGGCGGGGTCGTCGATCCCGGCGAGCTTCATCGCCTCGCGGACTCCGGCGGCGACCTTCTCCACCATCGCGGGGCGGCCGATGTCCTCGGGCAGGATCACGTCGCTCATCGCGATGCCGACGCTCACCCTCGGCTCGTCGCACGGCTCGGCGTTCGCGGTGGTGGCGAAGACGGTGGCGTGCGGGCTGAGCACGCCGTCGGTGCCGCCCGACCACACCAGGGGCACGCTCTCGGGGGACGGGTGCCCCTTGGCCTGGAGCACCTCGCGAAACGCCCGGTCGGCCAGGATGCGGGTGTAGTCGTTCACGCCGCCGTTGCCCTCGGTCTTGCCGATCACCGCGAGCACCCGGTGCGCCTCGATCACCCCGTCGTCGATGAGCCGGGCCAGCCCGGAGGCGTCGGTCACACTCTCGATGGGCACCTTGCGCACTTCAATGGGTTCGGGCATCCCTGCCGCCTTTCGATCGCGTCCTGTTCACTTTCGCACCACGGTGCCGGTCTCCCCGGTGAGCGCCGCTCCCATGTCCTCCAGGGAGGTGATCACCGATCGGTCGCCGCCCTGCTCGACGAAGCGCAGCGCGGCCTCGACCTTCGGGCCCATGCTGCCCCCGGCGAAGTGCCCCGCGGCGTGCAGCACGCGCAGCTCGGCCGCGGTGATGTGCCCCAGGGGCCTGGCCCGGGGTGTTCCGAACCCGACGACGGCCTGGGGGACGTCGGTCGCGATGACCAGGACCGTCGCCCGCACGGCCCGGGCGAGCACCGCCGCGGCGAGGTCCTTGTCGATCACGGCCTCGACCCCGGCGAGCCGCCCCCGCGCGTCGCGGGTCACGGGCACGCCGCCGCCGCCCGCGGCCACGACGGTGAAGCCCGCGGCCACCAGCGCGGCCACCGCGGGCGCGTCGAGAATCTCCAGCGGCTCCGGGGAGGCCACCACGCGGCGCCAGCCCCGCTCGAAGTGGCGCCAGGTCTGGCCGAGTTCCTCGAATCGGCCTGCCTCGGCCTCACTGAAGTAGCGGCCGATCGGCTTGACCGGGTCCGCGAAGGCAGGATCGTCGGGGTCGACGAGCGTACGGGTGACCACGACCGCGGCGCGGCCGTCGAGCGCGTTGAGTATGAGGGTGCCGATGGTGGCCTGGGTCTGCGCCCCGCACCAGTCGAGCGGCACCGGGGGCACGACGTGGGCGGCGAGCTGGTTCTTCAGGATCAGGTTGCCGACCTGGGGGCCGTTGCCGTGGGTGAGGGTCACCTGGTGGCCGTCCTCGATGAGCGCGGCGACGTGGCGCATCGCCTGCTCGACCGCGCGGCGCTGGTCGCCCGGCGAGGCGTCTCCGTCGGGCCCGGTCATGGCGTTGCCGCCGAGCGCGATCAGTATTCGTTCACCCACCAGGCCGACGTTAACGGCCTCCCCTTCTCGCCTCATGGGCACTCATTGCCCAAGGGCCGCCCGTCCTTCGGCACAACCGGCCAACCTCTCAGCCCATGAGCGTCCGGGTGATCTCCTCGACCACCGGCGTGCGCTGCGGTTGCAGGTAGAAGTGGTCGCCGGGGAAGACCGTGAGAGAGAAGCCGGAGCTCGTACGGGTCTCCCATGACTTGGCCTGGGCCGGGGTGACCACCGGGTCGGCGTCGCTGACGAGAACGGAGATCGGGGTGTGCAGCGGGGGTCCGGGGCGGTGCCGGTAGGCCTCGGTCAGGCGGAAGTCCGCGCGGACGTAGGGCAGGATGACCTCGCGCATCGCCCGGTGGGACAGCACCTCCGCCTCGGTGCCGCCGAGTTTCGCCAGCTCGGCCACGAAGTCGTCGTCGTCGTACTCCGAGATCGCGGGCCTGTCGCGGGGATCGTGAGGCGCTCTCGCGCCGGAGACGAACAGCCTCGCCGGGACGATTCCCCTGGCCTCAAGGCGGCGCGTGACCTCGTAGGAGAGCGTCGCCCCCATGCTGTGTCCGAACAGCGCGAAACGCCGGTCGAGCAGCGGCAGCATCGACCGGGTCACCTCGTCCGCGAGCGCGTCCATGTCGTCGGGCAGCGGTTCCGCGAACCGGTCGGCCCTGCCGGGCAGCTGCGTCGCGTGCAGCTCGACGGAGGGGGGCAGCAGCTCGGACCACGCGCGGTAGGCGTTGGCCGATCCGCCCGCGTGCGCGAGGCAGAACAGCCGCGTGGTCGCCCTCGGGCGGGGGAAGGCGCAGCGCAACCAGGTCATGCGACCATGATCCCACGGCGAGGCCCCGGCGTCTCACGCCCTGAGGCAGACCTCGAAGACGGCGGTGAGGCGGGCGATCACGGTCTCGCGGTCGGGGGCGTCGGCCGCGTCGGGGCCGTAGAGCTGGCGCATCGTGCCGGTGCCGGTGACGAGTGCGGTGGCGATCATCGCCCGGAAGGCCGCGTCGGGGCCGGGGAGCCGCGCCGAGAGGGGTTCCAGGATCGCCGTCCTGACCCGGTCGCGGATGATTTCGTGGATCTCCGGGGCGCTGGACGACCGGATGAGCGCGGCCAGCACCACGCTTCCCTGGTCGGAGCGGAGCCGTTCGGCGACGTACTCGGCCAGCCGGCGGGGCAGTTCCTCCTCGGGACCCTCCAGGATGCCGGGGAAGCGTCCCTGCATCGCGAGCACCTCGGCGAACAGGTCCCGCTTGCTGCCGAAGTAGCGGTTGATCAGCGCGATGTTGGCTTCCGCCTCGGCGGCGATCATCCGCATCGTCACCTGGTCGTACCCGAGTTCGGCGAACAGCAGGCGCGCGGCCTCGAGGATGCGCCGCCTGGTGCCCTCCCTGTCGCGATGCCGTGTCTCCTCCACTTACGGGATCCTTCCAGACTTGACGAGTAAACAAGCGTCTACTAATTTCGCGTGTACCGTACATACATTGGGGGCGGTTCATGCTGACCGAACAACAGATCCAGGCCGAGGCCGCACCGTCCTTCACCCACAGGCAGGTGCTGGAGATCCTGGCCGGACTGATGCTCGCCATGCTGACGTCGATGATCTCGACGTCCGTGGTGAGCACCGCGCTGCCGACGATCGTCGGCACGCTCGGCGGCCAGGACCAGCTCGCCTGGGTCGCCAGCGCGACCCTGCTCACCATGACCGCCTCCACCCCGATCTGGGGCAAGCTCTCCGACCTCTACGGCCGCAAGCTCATGTTCCAGGTCTCGCTGGTCGTCTTCCTGGTGTCCTCCATCGCCGCCGGATTCTCCCAGGACATGGCCCAGCTCATCGCGGCCAGGGCGCTGCAGGGCATCGGCGCCGGCGGCCTCGCCGCGCTGCCGCAGATCATCCTCGGCGACGTGGTCGAGCCCCGCGAACGCGGGCGCTACTCCGGCTACATCGGCGCGGTCTTCGGCGTCTCGACCGTGGCCGGCCCGCTGCTCGGCGGGTTCATCGTGGACAACATGTCCTGGCGCTGGACGTTCTGGATCTGCGTGCCACTCGCCGTGGTCGCCTTCGTGGTCATCCAGAGGGTGCTGAAGCTGCCGCTCGTCCGCCGCGACACGAAGGTCGACTGGTGGGGCGCGACCCTCATCACCGGCGGCACCACCGCGCTGATGCTGCTGCTCTCCCTGGGGGGCAAGGAGTTCGGCTGGAACTCCGCGTGGACCTACGGCCTGGGCGCGCTCAGCCTGGCGATGTTCGGCCTCGCCGTCGTCGCCGAGCGCAGGGCCGCCGACCCGATCCTGCCCCCGCACCTGTTCCGCGACCGCACCTTCGTGCTCACCTCCACCGCCTCCCTGCTGGTCGGCGCGGCGATGTTCGGCGCGCTGATGTTCCTGCCGCAGTATCTGCAGATCGTCAAGGGCATGAGCCCGACGGGCTCGGGCCTGATGACCCTTCCCCTGGTGCTCGGCCTGCTCACCTCCTCGATCCTCACCGGCCGGTTCGTCAGCAGGACGGGCCGCTGGAAGTTCTTCCCCGTGGTGGGCATGCTGCTGGTCGCGCTCGGGCTGTTCCTGCTCTCCCGCCTGCGCGTCGACAGCTCGCTGGTGATCGTCGGCATCGGCAGCACGGTGCTCGGCATCGGGCTCGGCGCCTCCATGCAGATCCTGATCCTCGCCGCCCAGAACGCGGTGACCCGCGCGAACCTCGCCTCGGCGACCTCCGGGGTGGCGTTCTTCCGCTCACTCGGCGGCGCGGTGGGCGTCGCGGCCTTCGGCGCGATCCTGTCCAACCGGCTCACCGCGGAGCTGGTCTCCCTCGCGAAGGCGGCGCACCTGCCGCTGAACGGTGGCGCGGTCCCCAGCCTCGGCTCCCCCGAGGCAATCCACAATCTCCCCGCGCCCGTCCTGGAGATCATCCTGGAAGCCTTCACCCGGGCGATGAGCGCGGTCTTCGTGGTCGGTGTCCCGATCGCCGTCCTCGCCTCACTCGCCGCCCTGATGCTCAAGGAGATCCCCCTGCGCTCGGCGCGGACCCCCTCCCCTGCGGCCACCGACCCCGCCGCCCCGCCGATCGGCGCGGGAACGCCCTGACCTCACGCGCCGCCCGGGGCCGGCCCGCTCTCCGGCCGGCCCCGGGCCTCTCACCCCCGCCTCGCGCGAGGCGGCCCTCCCCCGGGCGAGGGCGGCCCCTCGTGGCGGTGCCACCGGAGTCGCCCTCCTTCCCCGGCCGGGATCAGGCCCCAGCGCGGGCGAACGGCGGACATCGCACTCACCGCCGCCCTCGGGCGGCCGTCAGAGCGTCCACTTCTGGTTGGCCCAGCCGTTGCAGTCCCACAGCTGCACCTTGGTCCCGTTCGCGTTGATGGTCCCCAGGTCCGCGTCCAGGCAGCGCCCGTTGTGCATGCTGTAGATCGTGTGACTCGTCGCGTCGTAGATCCATTTCTGGTTGGTCCAGCCGTTGCAGTCCCACAGCTGCACCTTGGTCCCGTTCGCGTTGATGGTCCCCAGGTCGGCGTCCAGGCAGCGGCCGTTCTCCTTGCTGTGGATCGTGTGAGTGGACACCTCGTAGCTCCACGACTGGTTGTCCCAGCCGTTGCAGCCCCACAGCTGCACCTTGGTCCCGTTCGGGCCGATGGTCCCGAGATCGGCATCCAGGCAGCGCCAGTTCTGGTGACTGCGGACGGGCCCCCAGGCGGCGGACTCCGAGGCCGTCGCCGCGCCAGGGACGAATCCCGCGCACCCGAGCGCGACCGCCGCCGCCGACACCAGCACCCTGAATCCCCGTCGCATCGTCGATGCTCTCCTTCCTGCGAATCACGGTGGTGAAGAGCGGCGCGTCAGCGGGAGGAACCCCCGGCACGCCCGCTCCGCACCGTGCGCGTCACCCCGCGGACACGCCCGTCGATCACTCTCCGCAGCAGAAAGTACACGCACGGGGATCGATCCCCGGCGTACGACGCGGCGACCGGCGTTTCAGGGAGGTACGGGTGCCTTCCGGGCGGCTACCGGGTGCCCTCAGCCTTCGGAGGCGAAACCCGTGGCGCGCTCGGCCGCCGTGATCGCGTTGCGGAACAGCATCGCGACCGTGGTGGGCCCGACCCCGCCGACCCTGGGGGTGATCGCCCCGGCCACCTGGGCGCAGGACTCGTCGACGTCGGGCAGCAGACGCCTGCCCTCGTAACGGACCCCGCCGCCGATGACGACGGCGCCGGGCTTGACGTGCTCGGGCCGGATGATCCCCGGCACACCCGCGGCGGCGATCAGGATGTCGGCGCGGAGCGTGTAGCGGGACCAGTCGCTCACCCCGGTGTGGACGACCGTGACGGCGGCGTTGGCCGTCGGGCGCTTCTGCGCGAGGAGGATCGACAGGGGGCGGCCGAGCGTGGCCCCGCGCCCGAGGATGACCACCTCCCTGCCCGCCACCGGGATGTCGTAGTGCGCGAGCAGCGCCTCGATCCCGGCGGGCGTACACGGCAGCGGACCGGGCAACTCCAGCGCCAGCCGCCCGATGTTGAGCGGGTGCATGCCGTCGACGTCCTTGTCGGGATCCATGACCTGCAGGGCCCGGTCATAGTCGAGGTGCTTGGGGACGGGATGCTGCACGAGCAGCCCGTGCACCGCCGGGTCCTCGTTGAAGGCGGCGATGACCGCGTGCAGGTCCGCCTGGGTGGCGCTCGCGGGCAGGTGCTCGTGCGGCGAGGCGAAACCGAGCTCGGCGGCCTGCCGCTGCTTGATGCGGATGTATCCGGCGCTGGCGTCGTCGTCACCGACCAGGACCGTCGCCAGGCTCGGCGTGACACCCCGGCCGGTCAGAGCGGCCACCCGCGCGGCCACGTCGGCGAGGATCCTCTCGGCGACCGGGCCGCCGGGAAGCAGCCGGGCGGACGACGTGCTCTCGGAGGTGGAGCCGTTCGATACGGACTGGGACATGCGTCTCCTCCCGGCGTGGGCGCCCAGGCGGTCGACTCCCACGGCGAGCTCCCCGATGGTTGATGCCATCCCCTTGCCGCCAGTCGCGTCACCCCAAGGATGCCCGATCATCCCCCTTCAGGTCTAACCGCCCCCCGCCGCGCCGAGCCCGGCCAGGCGGCTCACCGCCTCGTCGATGACCTCGTCCCGCTTGCAGAAAGCGAAACGGACGAAGTGGCTCCCGCGCTCGGGGCGGGTGTAGAAGACCTGGGTCGGGATCGCGACCACGCCCGCCAGGGACGGCAGCTCGCGGGTGAGGGCGAGGCCGTCGGTGAACCCCAGGGGACGGATGTCGGTCTGCACGAAGTAGGTGCCCGCGGGACGGTAGACCTCGAATCCCGCCGTGGACAACCCCGCCATCAGGCGGTCGCGCTTGGACTCCAGGTCCGCCCGCAGACAGGAGACCCAGCCGAGCTCGTGACGCAGACCGTGGGCGACGGCGAGCTGCCAGGGCGCGGCGGCGGTGAAGGTGAGGAACTGCTTGACGGTCTGCGCGGCCCTGACGAGCTCGGGCGGCGCGCAGATCCAGCCCGTCTTCCAGCCGGTGACCGAGAAGGTCTTGCCCGCCGAGGAGATCATCACGGTGCGCTCGCGCATGCCCGGCAGGGTGGCCAGCGGCACGTGCCCGACGCCGTCGAAGGTGAGGTGCTCGTAGACCTCGTCGGTGACGGCCACCAGGTCGCGCTCCAGGCACAGCCGGGCGATCTCGTCCAGTTCGGCGCGGGTGAAGACGGTGCCGGTGGGGTTGTGCGGGGAGTTGACCAGGACGACCCGGGTGCGCGGCCCGGCCGCGGCGCGCAACTCGGCGGGGTCGAAGGTGAAGCGGCCGTCGACCGGGCGCAGGGTGACCGGACGGAACACGGCCCCCGCGAGGGCGACGGCGGCGGCGTAGGAGTCGTAGTACGGCTCGAAGGCGATCACCTCGTCGCCGGGCTCGCACAGCGCGAGGATCGTCGCGGCGACGGCCTCGGTGGCTCCGACGGTGACGAGGATCTCGCCGTCGGGATCGTAGTCGAGCCCGTAGTGGTCCTTGCGGTGCTCGGAGACCGCCTGGCGCAGCTCGGGCATCCCCGGCCCCGGCGGGTACTGGTTGAGGCCCTCCCGGATCGCCGACACCGCCCGCTCCAGCATCGCGGCGGGCCCGTCGGTGTCGGGAAAGCCCTGCCCGAGGTTGATCGATCCGGTACGCAGGGCGAGCGCCGACATCTCGGCGAAGATGGTCGTCCCGAACTCGCGCATCCGCGCCACCAGAGGATCAGTCACGCGCTCCAGCGTAGTCCCGCTCCTCCCGCTCTCTCATAGTCCGCGCGGGTGTTCCTCCCGAGACGTCACGTCCTGCCCGTACCCGGGACCCGCGGAGCTTATGGATGGGGTCGTCTATGCGTAGGCGATTATGGGGTGGTACGTCTATTTGCTGTGACCCGACTGCCCCGACCGCTCGGACCGGCGGAACCGACCGGTCCGACCGGATCACCCGGATCGCCCCGGCTCCACGAGCTCGACGCGCTCCGCGGCTTCGCGGTGTGCGGGATCATGGTGGTCAACACCTGGCAGCACACGCGCGACCACCTGAGGGAGTCCGACCGCAACGCGGTCGACTGGGCGATCGACAACCTGCTGCAGAGCAGGTTCTATCCGATCTTCTCCTTCCTGTTCGGGCTGAGCTTCGTCCTCTTCCTGAGGTCGGCGGCCGAGCGGACCGGACGCCCCTGGGCCGTGCTGCTGCGCAGGCTGGCGGTGCTCGCGGCACTCGGCGCGATCCACCAGGTCTTCAACCACGGCGAGGTGCTCCTGCCGTACGCGATCTTCGGGGCGGTGGTCCTGCTGCCCGCCTCGTTCTTCCCTCGGCCCGCGGTGGTGGTGCTGGGCGTCGCCCTCACCGCGTGGGCGGTGTACCAGGGCGGCGGGGTGATCCTCATCCCCGGCCTGTTCGTGCTGGGCATGGCCCTGATGGAGCACCCGCCGCCCGAATGGCTGCTGTTTCCCGCGTTCGTCGCGAGCGTGGCGCTGGGCGTGACACTCACCTGGCTCTGGGTGGTCATCGCCAAGGACCCCGCCCTGTTCCAGGCGTCCGTCTACCCGGCCGCCGGGCTCGCCGCCGCCACGGCCTACTGCACCGGGCTGCTGCTCCTGCTGCGGACCCGGCTGCGTGAGCTCCTGCTCGCGCTTCTGGCCCCGCTCGGCCGGATGGCGCTCACGAACTACCTCATGAGCACCCCGATCATCCTGATCTTCGTGCCGCTGCTCATCGCGGACACGACCCGGCTCGCCGGGGTCGCGCTCTCGGCCGTCGTTCTGACGCTTCAGGTCCTGTTTAGCCGCGCATGGCTGGGCAGGTTCAGGTACGGCCCGATGGAATGGGCGTGGCGAAGCCTCACATGGATGGAACGAGTGCCGAACAGACGGATAGGGTCACACCCGTGACACGCATAGCCCTCTGTCAGATCCCGGTGGCCGAAGAGCCCTCCGCCAACCTGAGCCGTGCCCTCGACGCCCTCTCCGAGGCCGCCGCGGGCGGCGCCGAGCTGGCGATCTTCCCGGAGGCCACCCTCACCCGGTACGGCAAGCGCGTCGTCGACCTCGCCCAGCCGCTGGACGGGCCGTTCGTCACCGGGCTGGCCGCGGCGGCGCGGGAGCACGGGATTTGCGTGATCGCGGGGGTGTTCGAGCCCGTCGAGGACCGGGTGTGCAACACCGCGGTCGCCATCGGACCCTCGGGCTCGATCGAGGCGGCCTACCGGAAGATCCACCTGTTCGACTCCTTCGGCGCCCGCGAGTCCGAGCTGGTCACACCGGGTGACACGCCGGTCGTGGTGGAGCTGGCCGGGCTCCGGGTGGGCCTGGTCACCTGCTACGACATCCGCTTCCCCGAACTCACCCGCGCCCTGGTCGACCTGGGCGCCGAGGTGTTCGCGGTGATCGCCGCGTGGGGGTCGGGGCCGATGAAGGAGGAGCACTGGACCACCCTCGTCAGGGCCCGCGCGATCGAGAACACCACCTGGGTCGCCGCCGTCGGCCAGGCGCCGAACCCTGAGGCCCGCGACGGATTCGGGATCGGGCGGAGCATGCTGGTCGACCCGATGGGAGTGATACGCACCGATATGGGGCCAATGCCGGCCGTGCAGACGTGTGAAATCGAGTCGCAGATCACGATTGCCACCCGGAATGCCCTACCGTGCCTGGAACACCGGCGGCTCCCTGTCGGCAGATCGTAAAATGCCGATCGTGAGTGAGCCACCTGGGCGTAGAACGCAGATGCAGAAGGTCATACCGCCTCGGCTGCTCGTGCCCTATCTGGCCGGCAGACGCACCGTGATCTCCGGATACGTATACCGGGTTCAGGACTGCGCGCGGCTGACCACTCCCGCGCAGCTCTTCGCCGGCCTCGACCTGGGGTTCGACGGCTCGGAGCTGACCGCGACGGTCCCGGAGATCTACCTGATGCGCTGGTTCGCCCGCGACATGGACGCCTACATCGTGCCGTACGGACCGCACATGGGCGGTGACTGGAACGATTCACCGCCCTTCGCGGGAAACGGCTTCACCACCTCGCGGGAGCACGTCGTGCCGCAGTTCCACACCACCCCCATACCGATCCCCGCGGGAGCCGAGATCATCCACGTGGTCCCCGGCGAGGAGCGCCTCTTCGGCCTTTATGACGGCCTGAGCTGGCGGCCCGCCTCATGAGCGCCGAGATCGAGCCGGTGGCCTCGGGCTTCGCCGCCCGCTACCTGGGCCGTACCTACGCCGCGGCCCTCGGTCCCGGCAGCTCCGAGGTGGTGCTGTTCAGCGAGGAGACCCAGAAGGGCTTCGAGGCGGCCTCCGGCTACTGGCGGCTGGTCGTCGCCCGCGAGGACCTCGACTGGCTGGTGCTGGTCCGCACGGTCGGCGCGTTCGGCGGAGAACCGTGCCTGGTCCTCGACGTCTCCGAGGAGAACGGCGAGGAGAGCCTGCACATCGCCTACACCGGGCACAGCGGCATGAAGGCCGAGGCACTGGGTTACTGGATGGTCGACCACGGGGCGTACGAGGTCGTCGTCCCCCGCGACGAGGTCTTCTCCATCAGGATCGAGCGCCTGCCCGTCCCCCTCGTCCCGGAGGGCGCCGAACCTTGACCCTCGCCCGTCGTCCCGGAGAGCGCCGAACCACAGCGCTCGCCCCGGAGGGCGCCGAGCCTTAACCCCGCCGCCCCCTCTCAGCCCCGAGGTCCCCATCGAGGGGTGCCCCGCTCGGCGGGCGCCTCTCTCAGCCGGTGCCGAGCCGCCGGTAGCGGGCCAGCCTGGCGGCGAGGCGGTCCGCGGGGGCCTGGCTCAGCAGCCCCGCGATCTCGTGCTCCAGGGTGCGCGCGACCCGGACGCAGAACGCCTCGGGCTCGTAGGTGGCGTCGGGAAACTCCGGGATGATCCGGTCGACGAGGCCGTTCTCCCGCAGGTCGGTGGATCTCACCCCCTGCGCCGCGGCGATCTCCGGCGCGAAGTCGACGCTCCGGTAAAGAAGCGCCGAGGCCCCCTCGGGAGACAGCGGCGACAGCCAGCCGTGCTGGGCGCAGAGCACCCGGTCGGCGGGCAGCAGCGCCAGGGCGGCACCGCCCGCCCCCTCCCCCAGCAGCAGGCACACGGTCGGGGCGTCGAGCATCACCAGATCGGCCACGGAACGTGCGATCTCCGCGGCGAGACCGCCCTCCTCCGCCGCCTTCGACAGCGCGGCACCGGCGGTGTCGATCACGGTGACCAGCGGCAGCCCCAGCTCGGAGGCCAGACGCATGCCCCGCCTCGCGACCCGCAGCCCGGCAGGGCCGAGCGGGGCGTCGATCCGCTGGTGGCGCCGGTCCTGACCGAGCACGACCGCGGGAGCCTCGCCGAACCTCGCCAGGGCGAGGAGCAGCCCGGGATCGTTCTCGCCCACACCGGTGCCGTGCAGCGGGGTGACGTCGGAGGCGCCGAGCTTGAGCAGCGCCCGTACCCCGGGACGGTCGTCACGGCGGGAGCGGCTGATCGCGTCCCACGCCTGGATCGTGGGAATCCGCCCATCGGGCTCGTCTCCCGGATCCAGGCCCTCGCGCGGAGCGCACAGCACGGCGAGCGTCCGTACGGCGATCCGCCGGGCGTCCTTTGCCGACACCACGGCGTCGACCAGGCCGTGGGCGAAGAGGTTCTCGGAGACCTGGACGCCCTCGGGGAAGGGGTAGCCGTGCAGCGACTCGAACACCCTCGGCCCCAGGAAGCCGATCAGCGCGCCCGGCTCGGCGGCGGTGACATGCCCGAGCGACCCCCAGGAGGCGAAGACGCCGCCGGTGGTGGGATGGCGCAGGTAGACGATGTAGGGCAACCCCGCCGCGCGGTGCGCGGCCACAGCGGCGGTGATCTTCACCATCTGGACGAAGGCCACCGCGCCCTCCTGCATGCGGGTCCCGCCCGAGGCGGGGGCGGCCAGCAGCGGGAGCCCCTCCGCGGTGGCCCGCTCGACCGCGGCGGTGAGCCGCTCGGCGGCGGCCACCCCGATCGAACCGGCCATGAAGGAGAACTCACACGCGACGATCGCCACCCGGCGCCCTTCGAGCAGGCCCTCACCGGAGATCACCGACTCGTCGTATCCCGTCTTGGCCCGCGCCGCGGCGAGCTCCTCGGCGTACCCGGAACCGGGCGCGGCGGGATCGGCGAGCGGCTCGTCCCACGAGAGCCAGGTCCCCGGGTCGAGGAAGGTGTCGATCAGTGTCCGCGCGTCGGGCCGTACCGGGGTCATAACCACGCTCCGGGGGACGGCACGCGGGCGTGGGCCGGGAGTGTGCCTGTCATCGCTCGCGCTCCTCCAGCCAGGCGAGGACCTCGTCACCGTGCTCGCCGAGGGCCGGCGGGGCGCTGTGGCGCACCGGAGGGTCACCGTCGAAGCGCAGCGGCGGTCCCGGCAGCTCGATGGTGCCGAGCACGGGGTGGTCCACCTCGACCACCAGGCCCTGGGATCGGGTCTGGTCCCAGGCGTAGACCTCGTCGATGGACCTGATCGCCCCCGCGGGCACCCCGGCCTCGGCGAGCGCGGCCAGCCAGTGCCCCCTGTCATGCTTGGTGAGCGCCTGTTCCATGTCGGCGATCAGCTCATCCCGGTGTGCAAATCTTTCCCTATTGATCGCATATTTCGCGACATATGGATCAATGTCCAGCAGGGCGGCGACCTTGCGCCACTGCACATCGTTCGCCGCCGCGATCTGGATCATGCCGTCGGCACAGCGGAAGGCGCCGTACGGCGCGATGGAGGCGTGGTGGTTGCCGCCCGCCCCGGGCACCTGCCCGCCGACCGTCCAGGCCGTGCCGTGGTAGGAGTGGACCCCGGTCACCGCGGCCAGCAGCGAGGTCCGCACGACCTTGCCCCGCCCGGTCCGCTCCCGCTCGTACAGCGCGGCGAGGACCCCGTACGCGCCGTGGATGCCCCCGAGCAGGTCCGCGATCGAGGCGCCCACCCGGTACGGCTCCTCGGCCGACGGGCCGGTCAGGCTCATCAATCCCGCCTCGCCCTGCGCGATCTGGTCGTAACCGGGCCTGCCTCCCTCCGGGCCGTCATGGCCGAACCCGGTGATCGACAGGATGACGAGGCGGGGGTTGAGCTCGTGCAGCCGCTCGACGGGGAAACCCAGCCGGTCCAGGACCCCGGTGCGGAAGTTCTCCACCAGCACGTCGCTCTGGCGCACCAGCCGCTCGATCAGCGATTTGCCCCCGGCGGACTTGAGATCGACGGCGATCGACTGTTTGTTGCGGTTGGCCGCCAGGAAATACGTGGAAATATCATGATCAGGGCCTACGAACGGCGGCCCCCACCCCCGCGACTCATCACCCCCCGCGGGATGCTCCACCTTGATCACCCGGGCACCCAGGTCACCGAGCATCTGCGCGGCGTGCGGACCCGCGAGCGCGCGAGAGAGGTCGAGGACGACGATGTCGCCGAGTGCTCCCTGCAAGATCAACCTCCGATACTTGGTGGCCGCGTCCGATCGGCCCGGTCAAAGGACGCCGTCGTGCTCCCGGTCCGCCTGCGATGAGACCATCTAGCACGATATCCGGATGAGGGACCACCATGATCTCCCATGTCGCCTTCCGGCGGGACGCGCGGGGATGGACACCGAGCTGACGGTGATCCGCGGGCTCGATGAGATCGCGGTCGTTCGGGGTGCGGGAGGCGTCCGCCTCGGTGGCACTCTCGTATGAGAACGCTTTCTCGATCGGCGGGCAGGAAGCGCCGGATACGAAACGAGCCGGGGCCCGCACCTTGGAAAGGTGCGGGCCCCGGCCCTTGCCGTGCCGGTGCTACTAGACGGGAACGATGTTCTCCGCCTGCGGGCCCTTCTGGCCCTGCGTGACGTCGAAGGAGACCTTCTGGCCCTCCTGCAGCTCACGGTAGCCCTGGGCAGCGATGTTGGAGTAGTGGGCGAAGACGTCGGCGCCGCCGCCGTCCTGCTCGATGAAGCCGAAGCCCTTTTCCGAGTTGAACCACTTAACGGTTCCTGTTGCCATGATCATTCTCCTTTGAATAGGGGGCAGAGCCGGGATCCGCACCGCGCGGAGCCCGCGTCGCCGCGATGAGCCCATCCGGAGATGACCGGTAAAACAAAAATGCACCTGAAGTGTTATCCGTCAGGTGCACACAAAGTTTCATGGGTACCGCAACCGCAACTACGTTCAGGCTAGCACCTCTCCGGACCAACACGCACCCACCGCCACCGGATCGCCCGCGACAGGCCCGGCGGGCGATCCGGTGGCGGCGGGCGGCGGGCCCGCCCCACGGGGCCGTCACATGAGATCCACCTCCGCGTACGGCAGGCCGCCTGAGAGGGTGGGGAAGCCGGGTCCCCGGTCGAAGAAGGGCGCGTCGGCGGGGGTGAGGGCGCGCAGTTCCGCGCGGCGGGCCTCGGTGGCCTCGGTGTCCACCTGGGGATCGTCCTGCGAGCCGCGCAGGACGACCCCGTAGTCGTCGCGGGCGCCGTCCACCGAGACCTTGCCGTCGCGGACGTCGGCGGCCACCAGGGCGGGGTCGCGCTCCAGGGGGGAGCCCCAGCCGCCTCCGCCCGTGGTGCGGACCCGGATGATCTCGCCCGCGCGGACCGGCGAGTCGTCCACCAGGCCCTCCATCGTTCTTAGCGAAGGGACTGCCAAGTTCACCTGCTGGCTGGATCGCTTCCCTGCTACCGTTCCCGTGTTTGAAACGGTCGGGGCTTGGCCGTCGCCTACCTCAACCGAGGGAAGCGAGAAGCCGCTCTCTATGGGGAGCGGAGGAGTCACCTCCCTGCCCTCGATCTCCACGACGAAGGGGCGCCCGGCCCGGCCGCCGTTCACGCCCCAGCACGACAGGATCGAGCGGTCGGCGATGGACATGAACGAGGCGTCGCGGAGCATCCGCAGGTGCTTGTCGTAGCCGAGGCCGCCCCGGTAGAGGCCGGGGCCGCCGGAGTCGCGGGCCAGGCCGAGCCGTTCGACGCGGAAGGGCCAGCGGGACTCGGCGAACTCGACCGGGATGTTGCGCGAGTCGGGCACCACGTGGATGGTGTCCTCGCCGTCGGCGTACCATCGGCCGCCCGAGCCGCCGCCGAGGACCTCCCTCATCAGGTAGGGGGCGCCGTCGAGGCCCTCGCCGTAGACGCCGGTGTAGCGGATGGTCTCCTGGTCGGCGGGCATCCGGCCGCCGGTCGCCTTGGCCAGCACCCCCGCCAGCACGCCCAGCAGGCGCAGGATCACGAAGGTGCGGGCGTTGGTGGGGGCGGGGAAGATCGGGGTGAGCAGGGTGCCCTTCTCGGGGAAGCGCATCTCGATGAGGGGGACGACGCCCTCGTTGACGTCGAGTTCGGCCATCCGCTCGGGGGTGTCGGCCAGGTTGCGCAGGATCGGCGCCAGCCACTTCTTCAGGAAGACCCCGTCGGCGTAGTCGCCGGCGTGGTTGATCGGGCCCTTGGCCTGCGGGGAGGTGCCGGTGAAGTCGATCACCAGCGGCACCGGCGCGGAGTGGTCGACGGTGAGGGTCATCCGCTGGGTGTGCAGGCGGGGGGAGTCCACGCCGTCGTGCTCGGCGTAGTCCTCCCAGACGTGGGTGCCCTCGGGGATCTTGGACAGCAGTTCCCTGCGGAACGTCTCGGTGGTGTTGGAGATGATCGCGTCGAAGCACGCCTCGACCGCCTCGCGCCCGTAGCGGTCGAACAGCTCTCCCAGCCTTCTCGCGCCCATCAGGCAGGCCGAGCACTCGGCGTCCAGGTCTCCGGCGAGGGAGTCGGGCATCCGGGAGTTGCGCGTCATGATCGTGAGTGCCGCCCGGTTGGGCACGCCCTCGTCCCACAGCTTGATCGGCGGGACCATCAGTCCCTCCTCGAACACGCTGCGCGCGTTGCTCGGCATGGAACCCGGCACGGCTCCGCCGATGTCGTCGTGGTGGCCGAACGCCTGGACGAAGGCGACGACCTGCCCGTCGTGGAAGACCGGGACCGTCACGCACAGGTCGGGCAGGTGGCCGATGCCGCCCTCGGACAGGTAGACGTCGTTGTGGAAGAACACGTCGCCGGGCTTCATCTCGTCGATCGGGAAGTCCCTCACGATCGGCTGGACCAGCGCCGAGTAGGACCTGCCGGTCAGTTTGCGCAGCCGTACGTCGTGGATGCCCGCGCGGAAGTCGTGCGCGTCGCGGATCATGGGTGAGCGGGCCGTGCGGGCGATCGCCGTCTCCACCTCCATCTCCACCGAGGCGAGCGTCCCCTCGACGATCTCCACCAGCACCGGGTCGGCCCCGCTCCCCGGCCGGCCGTCCACGGTCGCCGGTCGCTCCGCGCCGCGGTCGCCTCGTGTGCTCACCGGTCGCTCATCCGCGACCGTCTGCCGATCCGCGTCATGCACGGCGTACCTCCAGGTTTCCGAACTCGTCCATGGCCGCGGTGAAGCCGGGGTGGAGCGGCAGGGTGGAGCCGTACTCCTCGATCACCGCCGGGCCGGTGACCCTCGCGCCGGCGGCCAGGTCACGGCGGCGGTGGATGGGGGCGCTGCCCCACTCGTCGTAGAAGACCTCGCGGGAGGCCGCGGGTTCGGGCCGCGGGTCACCGTGGGGCCTGCGTCGGATGGAGGGGCGGGTGATCGGGCCGATGCCGGAGACGCGGAGGTTGACCCACTCGACGCCGTGCCGGGGGTCGTCGCGGTAGCCGTACCCGTAGAGCTTGCGGTGCTCGGTGTGGAAGCGCTCCAGCACCTCGGCCCGCCATGCCTCGTCGAGCGGCCCCGAGGGGGCGGGCACCCTCACCTCGTAGGCCTGGCCGTTGTAGCGCAGGTCGGCGCTGCGCGCGTAGACGTGCGCGCCGGCGGCGAAGCCCTCGCGGTCCAGGGCGGAGGCGGCCTGTCCCTCCAGGTCGCCGAAGATCTCCTCGGCGTCCCTCAGGGAAAGGTCGCGGGTGACGAAGGTGCGCACGTAGTCGTTCTTGACGTCCACGGTGAGCAGTCCGAAGGCCGAGACGTTGCCCGGGTCCGGCGGGACGATCACCGACGGCAGGCCGAGGATGTCGATCAACCGGCAGACCAGCAGCGGTCCCGAGCCGCCGAAGGCGACCATGGGGAAGTCGCGCACGTCCAGGCCGCGTTTGACGGTGATCTGGCGGATGGCGTTCGACTGGTTGAACGCGCTGATCTCCAAGATGCCCGCCGCGGTCCGTTCCGGGGTCAGGCCGACCTTGCCCGCGAGCGCCTCGATGCCCTCACGGGCGGCGTCGGCCTCCAGCGGGATCTCCCCGCCGAGCAGGTGCGCCGGGACCCGGCCGAGGAAGACGTGCGCGTCGGTGACGGTGACCTCGGTGCCGCCCCGGCCGTAGCAGAGCGGGCCCGGGTCGGCCCCGGCGGATCTGGGACCGACCTTCAGCGTGCCCTCGGGTGAGATCCACGCGACGGAGCCGCCGCCCGCGCCGACGGTCACGATGTCGATCATCGGGATCTTGCAGGGGTAGCGGCCGATGGTGCCCTCGGTGGTCAGGGAGGGTTCCCCGTCGACGACCACCGCGACGTCGGTCGAGGTGCCGCCGCCGTCCAGGGTGATCACCGAGGGGTGCCCGGCGGTGGCGGCGATGAGGGCGGCGCCGAGCGCGCCCGCGGCGGGCCCCGAGAGCACGGTGGTGATCGGCTGGTGCACGACCTCGGCCGCGGACAGCACGCCGCCGTTGCTCTTCATGACGGAGAACGGCATGCCGCTCCCCCTCTCCTCCTCCCCCTTCTCCGCGCTTGCCGTACGCGCTTCCCCCGCCGCCTCCAGGCGTTCGGCCAGGTTCGCGATGTAGCGGCGCATGGTCGGTTTGACCGCCGCGTCGACGAGGGTGGTGACCGACCGCTCGTACTCGCGGTACTCGCGCAGCACGTCACACGAGAGTGAGACGACGGCGTCCGGGTGCTCCCTTTCGAGGACCTCCCGCATGCGTAGTTCGTGGGCGGGGTTGGCGTACGAGTGCAGGAAGCACACGCCGATCGCGGTGATGCCTCGGTCGCGGAACCAGCGGGCCGCCGCGACGGCCTGCTCCTCGTCGAAGGGCCGCACCTCCGCTCCGGTGTGGTCCAGGCGTCCGCCGACGGTCCTGACCCGGTGCACCGGAACGATGCGGGGTGGTTTCACCCAGAAGTAGGAGTTGCCGTAGCCGTCCGGCACGCTCTGGCGGGCGATCTCCAGAATGAATTCGAAGCCCTCGGTGGTGACGAAGCCGAGGTCGGCGATGCGGTCTTCGAGAAGCTGGTTCGTGGCGACGGTGGTGCCGTGGACGACGGCCGAGACGGCCTCCATCGTCGCGTCCTGGGCGCCGGTCGCCTCACGCAGGACTTTTCGCACCCCCTCCATGAACCCGTCGGCCGGATTGGCCGGGGTGGAGGGAGTCTTGGTCGTGGTGATCTCACCGGTCTGTTCGTCCACCGCTACCACGTCGGTGAACGTGCCTCCGGTGTCGACCCCGATACGGACGCTGCGCATGCCCCCGTGTCTACCCAGTCCCCGCGAGTCCACAAATCGGCGGACCCTGCCGAAGCTGTGGCCGTTCCTTGTGCAGTGTTGGCGGCAGGCGGTCTCGCCGGAGACGCTCCGGCCAGGGAGGCGGCCTCGCCGAAGACGGCGCTCCCGCCCCGGAGACGGCCTCGCCGTCACGGGCCGGGAGGCCGAGGGGCGGGCTCTAGCGGCGGCGGGGACCCATGGTGGTGTTGATCACCGCGTCGGCGTCGTGCGCGTGGATCTTGGCGGCGAGGCGGATCGCCATCTCGTTCGTACGGCGCAACTCGGCCTCGGCCCGGTCCTTGCCGGACTGGCCGACCTGCACGCCGAAGTAGGCGCCGATGATCGCGCCCGAGACGCCGACGAGCCCGGCGAACGGCGCGGCGGTGTCCTCGGCTCGCAGCGCGATCACCACGAAGCCGGTCAGGATGACCAGGAGTCCCACGATGACGACGTAGAACCCGTACCGCCAGCGGGCCGCCTCGGCCTGGGCGGCGACGGCCTCGTCCTCGGTCATCATCGCCGCGAGGGCCGTGGGTATCTCGGCGGTCTCCGCGCTGGAGGGGCCGGAGGTCACGACGGCCGGGGTCTTGCCGCGGGGCGGAGCGGAGTTGTTGGTGGTCGTCACAGGTTCTCCCACTTTTCGATAGACCAAAAGGAATCTCCCATGGTTTTCGCCATCAAGCCAAGTCAGGCCATGTCAGGTCTTGTCGGGACTTAGTCGAGGCGTGGATGGGGTTTGTCGGCCGGGGGTCACCCACCCCTACCAGTACACCCTCTCCCTAAACCTCCTCGCGTGTCCCACCGCTCACTGTCGAGCGGAGCCGGCTCCCCTTTCCGGTCGATGTAAGAAAACGAGCCATCTGTGAAACATCGCGATCACGATCCGCCTCCGGCGTACCAAACCACGATCAGACGGGATACAAGAGATCCACTACTCTCCCCCTGGCTCTCAGAGGTATCTGTGACGAAGCTCCTCCGGCTCCTCGTGGCCCCGTTGTCCGCCGTCCTCCTTCTCACCACCGTGTTCTCGGCCCCCGCCCGCGCCGACACCGACCCCGTGCTCGCCGCCGAGTGGCAGATCGCCTGGAACACCTACCGGTTCTACGAGTGCCTCACCGCCCCTCTCCCGATCACGGGACGCGGCCAGGCCAAGCGCGACGTCTCCATTGAGATCGACGCGCCGGTGGAGCACGTGTTCGACGCCTACTCGAACATCAACAACCACCTGGGCGCGCACTCGTTCCTGCAGCGGGTCGTCACCCACGCCGACTGGACCGACGCCGGGACGCGCCACGTCAACTTCACGGCCGTGGAGAACATCCCGGTCGCCGGACTGCCCGTCACCGTCAACACGCACGCGCAGCAGCGCGTCCACCGCGACGCCCTCTACTACGAGACCGACACCTGGACGCTGCCGAACGTCGTCACGCACCAGAAGATCGTCTTTCAGGACCTGGGCGACGGGCGGACGCGCGTCACCGAGCATCTCACCTTCGAGGCGAGCATCCTGCTCCTCGACTTCACCGTGACGAACGGCGTCTCCTCCCACCAGGCGACGCAGGCGGGTCTCAAGGCGGCGATCGAGAGCGGCGACCTCTGACCCGCCCGCCGAGGGGGGCTCACCCGCCGGGGCCTGGCGAGCCTCCCTCGGCCGGTTCCGCCGCGCCCTCGCGCCCGTTCCCCCGGGCGCCCCGGAGGTCTTCCGCCCGGCGAGGCCGCCAACGGTCCCGCCGTGCGGGACAGGAGACGCCGTACGCCCCGGCGGCAGGTGAGAGCGGCGAACCGATCATCAGGGGTGGAGATCGCGAAACGCGACCGGAGTACTAGGCTGGCCCCCCGTGACCGAATCGTCTGCCCTCTCCGCCGTTCCCGCCGGTTCCCGGGACGGAGTACTGCGCTTCTACTTCGGACCGATGGACTGCGGCAAGTCCACGCTGGCCCTGCAGATGAACTACAACCACGGCCGCCAGGGCAGGCGCGGCCTGGTGCTCACCAAGCACGACCGCTCGGGCACCCCGCAGGTCACCAGCCGGATCGGCCTGGGCAGCGAGGCCGTCGAGGTCACCGACGACCTCGACCTGGTGTCTCTGGTCCGCGCGCACGAGCCCATCGACTACGTCATCTGCGACGAGGCGTGCTTCTACACGGTCGCCCAGATCGAGCAGCTCGCCGATCTCACCGACGCCCACGGCGTCGACGTCTACGCCTTCGGCCTCGCCTCGGACTTCCGCTCGCAGATGTTCCCCGCCGCCCAGCGGCTGTTCGAGCTGGCCGACGAGATCAACCGCCTGCAGGTCGAGGTCCTGTGCTGGTGCGGGCGCCCCGGACGCCTGAACGCCCGGGTGGTCGGCGGCAGAATGGTCCGTACGGGCGAGCAGGTCGTCATCGGCGACACGGGTGCCGATCCGATCCGCTACCAGGTCCTGTGCCGCCGCCACCACCGCTCCGGCGAGCTCGGCCTGCCCGGCTGACCTCTTTGCCGGGCGGGCCGAGTGCTCCGTCAAACCTGGCGGCTGCCCTCGTCCTCGCAGGCGTCGCCCCCCGTCGTGGCGGCTTTGGCGGTCCTCGCGGCCGGGGATTGGCCGGTGCGCTCGGCGACCTCTTCGAGGGCCGCGAGCAGGGTGTCCTCCGGCTGGGCTCCGGAGACGGCGAACTGGCCCTCGAACAGGAACAGCGGCACCGAGCTGACACCGATGGCGCGGGCCTGGGCCAGCTCCTCCTTCACCGCCGCCACGCCGTCCTGCCCGTCCAGGTCGGCCCGCACGCCGATCTCCCCGGCCAGCCCGGCGAGAACCTCCCGGGAACCGATGTCGAGACCGTCGGTGAAGTGGGCGCGAAAGAGGGCGTAGAGCGCCTCCTCCCCCTTTCCCTGCTCTCCGGCGAGCTGGATGAGGCGGTGCGCGTCGAGGGTGTTGGCCTGGATCGCGTGATCGAAGTCCAGCACCAGCCCGTCCTCGGCGGCGACCCCGGACACCCTCGCGAACATCTGGGCGGCCTGCTCGGCCCCGCCGAACTTCGCCGCGGCCCAGGTGCGCGTGAGCTCGCCGCCGGACTTCGCGTCCGGAGCAAGCTGGAACGGCCTGAACTCGACCTCCACCTCACCGCCCTTGGCCCGGTAGCGCTCGGCGGCGCGGGCGAAGCGGGTGTGGCCGATGTAACACCAGGGGCAGACGACGTTTGAGTAAATTTCAACCTTCACACAACGCTGCAACCGGCACGTGGACCCGCTGATTCCACTGATGCGCCCCGTCATCCGTGGACGCGGACACGCGAGCCGCGGGTCCGGTGGGATGACGGTCAGTGCGGAGGGGGTGTTCACGCCCGGCGGCGGGGTCAGTACGGCAGTGGTCTTCCCGACGGGGTCCGCAGGTCCAGCACGCCCCCGAGGGGGCGTCGCGGTCGCCTGCGGATCCGGATCCGACGCATCGTTCGGGACTCCTTCGTCTGGTGCGCGGGCACGGCCCGCTTCTTCCTCGCGTACCGCCGTCCCGGCGGCACGACTCGTCCGTGTCGTTCATCGGGGAGAGGTTTCCTCTCGTATCGGGTGATCCGGGTCCCCTGAGAGCCCTCTTACCCCGCTCAGGCCGTCGTACCACCGGCAGACCCGATCCGACTCGAAAGGTGTGATCTTCCTGGTGGAGCGTTCTTCGCCCCCGTCGCGGCGGTGCGCGGGGGGGCGCCCCGGCACGAAGGTCGTGATCCCGGACCGTCTGACACCGCACACCGTCGGCCGACGCCCGCGTCAGGGCGCGGAGGCGATCTCCTCCAGGCGGGCGGCCAGCTGCTCGGGCTCGCCGTCGACCAGGGCGGACACCCCGCGCCACCAGGCGAACCACTCACCGCTGCGCCACATCCAGTCGATCCGCTCGATGGAGGCGACGACGTCGCCCTTGTCGCGCCACACCTCACCGGCCTGCTCGGCGGAGGCGCCGTGGCGCAGCGCCCAGGTGTGCAGGGTCGCGGCGGCCTCGGCGTCGACCGGCCGCTCGTACGGGTCGGGGTGCTCGTCCAGCCGGTGGGGACCGAGCCCCGCGGCGACGCCCCAGCTCCACTGGGCCTCGGCGGGGCGGGAGTAGCGCAGGGAGTCGAAGTCGAGATTGGAGCCGAGCTCGCCGTCGGGGCGGCGCACGACCACCGCGTCGAGGCGGCCGCCGGCGTCGAAGGAGACCACGACCCGCCGGCCGGGACTCGCGTCCCCGGGCAGCTCGACCCGGTCCTCGGCCTGCCAGGAGTTGAGATCGGTGACGGCGGCCGGACGCCCCCAGGCCGCGTCGGCCGCGTCGTCGGCGATCCAGGCGGCGAGCATCTCCAGGACGGTGAGGTCGATCCACGGTTCGATCGCCGTGGAGGTCCGGAGCGCCTCGTCGGGGGCCGGCAGCTTGTCACCGCGCTCCCGGTGCCACCATTGCTCACCGAGCTCGCGGGTGCCCACCAGCAGACCGGCGAGCGCGGCGAGCTCGGTGGACCTGCGGGTGAGGGGGGCGCCGCGTGCGAGCTCGACGGAGCGCGCGACGCGGTCGGCGCCCAGCACCGACCTCGCCTCGCTCAGCAGCAGGGCTGCGTCCGGCCGCTCCCCACCCAGGAGATCACGTATCAGTCGTCTGGCCTCGGTCCTCGCGTCCTCCGCACGTGCATCACGCATACCGACACGGTACGCCGGGAGATCCTTAGGCGCGAGTGTCGCCGTGCGGTACGGCCGTGCCGTCGTCCTGTGGCGACTCGGCGAGATGCGCGGCCCTTCCCACCACGTAGGCGGCGACCGCCGCCGTCACCACCTGGTAGACGGCGACCAGGACGATGACACCGGCGATCTTCCAGCTGGGGTCGCGCAGCCACATGGCGAGCAGGATGAAGTGCAGGCCGAGCACCTGGGGCTTGGTCGCCGCGTGCATGCGCGCCAGGGTGCCGGGGAACCTCACCATGCCGACCCCCGCCGCGAACGCCAGCGTCGCCCCCAGCAGCAGGCAGATGGCGGCGGCCACGTCCATCGCGACCCTCACCGGGCACGTCCCGAGAAGAACCTGGCCAGCGAGACCGAGCCGACGAACCCCAGCAGGGAGAGCACCAGCAGCACGGGCAGCACCGAGTACTCCCGGTAGACGGCCGCCCCCGCACCGATCGCGCAGATGACGACGGCGGTGAGCACGTCGAGCGCGACGGCGCGGTCCAGCATCGTCGGGCCGCGCACCAGGCGGTAGAACGTCATCGCCGCCGCGGTGGCGAGCATCCCCAGAACGATCAGGTAGACCGTCGTCATCGCACCTCCTCCTGGTCCGCCCGGGTGCCGAAGGCGGCCACGATGCGCTTCTCCAGCCAGGACACGTCCTCCTGGGTGATCCGGTGGACCGTCTCCAGGTCGCCGGGGATGCCGAGCACGTGGAGCAGGAGCTTTTTCTCCGGGGTGTTCGCCTCCAGCACCAGGCTGCCCGGCAGTGCCGACAGCGCCACCGTCACCAGCACCACCATCGGCTCCGAGGAGGTGCGCAACCTCACCTCGACGATCTGGACGGGCGGCGGCTTGCCCAGTCTCAGCGCCCAGAAGATCACTCGGGAGCTGGAGATCACCATGTCCCGTATGAACCGGATGATGAACCACAGGATGCCGAGGACATGGAATCGGATGCCGGTGTCCTGGAGCGGCAGGGGCAGCAGCCACACGAGGAGCAGCCCGACCAGCAGGCCGCCGAGCACGTTGCCCACGCTCAGGTCACCCCAGAGCATCACCCAGATCAGGGTCAGCCAGAGCACCTGTGGCAGCGGCACCGGCCTGCCCAGCAGCCGTAGCACCGTGAACGCCGGACGGGAATCGCTCATCGCCCACCGCCGAGCACGGCGGAGATGTACGGTTCGCGGGCCAGGAGTTCCTCCGCGGCCCGTTCGGACAGGGCGTACAGCGGTCCGGCCACCACGGTGAAGAACAGGGTGAGCGCGACCAGGGCGGCGGTGGGGGCGAACATGAGCCTCGGCACCGTGACGGAGGTCATGATCGTCTCGTTACCGTTCGCGACCGGCGCCCCCTTCTGGTCTGCTCCGTCACCGTTCTCCTGGGTCTCCAGCACGGTTCCCCCCTCGGTGACCATTCCCTCGGGCGGCACCCGCCAGAACGCCTTGTTCCAGGTCGTGGCCACCGCGTACAGGGTGAGCAGGCTGGTGACCAGTCCTCCGGCGACCAGAATCATCGCCATCGGGCTGCCTTCGGCCACCCCCGCCTGGATCAGTCCGAGTTTGCCCAGGAAGCCCGACATCGGCGGGATGCCCGCCAGGTTCATCGCGGGCACGAAGAAGAGCACCGCGATCATGGGTGACAGTTTCGCCAGGCCACCGAGCCCGTCCAGGGAGGTGGTACCGGTTCGGCGCTCGATCATGCCGGTCACGAGGAACAGGCTCGTCTGCACGGTGATGTGGTGGGCCACGTAGAAGATGGCCCCCGCCATCCCCTCGACGCTGAGCAGGGCGACTCCGAACACCATGTAGCCGATGTGGCTGACCAGCGTGAAGGAGAGCATCCGTTTTATATCGCTCTGCGCCACCGCGCCGAGCACCCCGACGAGCATGGTCAGCAGCGCCGCCCACATCAGCAGGGTGCTCACCGGCCCCCAGGGAAAGAGGAGCGACTCCAGGCGGATGATCGAGTAGACGCCGACCTTGGTGAGCAGACCGGCGAAGAGCGCCGTCGCGGGAGCGGGCGCGGTCGGATACGAGTCGGGCAGCCACGCCGACATCGGGAAGATCGCGGCCTTGACCGCGAAGACCAGCAGGAGCATCAGCTCGATCAGCAGCCTGACGTGGTCGGGCAGCACCGACAACCGCTCGGCCAGCTGCGCCATCGACACGGTGCCCGTGGCACCGTAGGTCACCGCGATCGCGACGAGGAAGAGCAGCGAAGAGGCGAGTCCCACCACGGTGTAGGTGGCGCCCGCCCGGATGCGGGACTCGGTCCCGCCGAAGGTGAGCAGCACGTACGAGCCGCCGAGCAGCATCTCGAACCCGACGAAGAGGTTGAACAGGTCACCGGAGAGGAAGGCGTCCGACACTCCGGCGACCATGATCAGATAAGCCGGATGGAAGATCGACAGTGAGGCCTTGTAGTCCTGGTCCGCCCAGGACTGGGAGAGCGAGTAGATCATCACGCAGAGCGTCACCGCGGAGGAGACCGCGAGCATCAGCGTGGAGAGCCGGTCGGCGACGAGCGCGATGCCGATCTGCGCGCTCCAGCCCCCGACATGGGCCACCAGCGGGCCGTCCTGATCCGCCGCGACCAGCAGGACCAGCGAAACGACCAGTACCACCGCGAGCGTGCCCACGCTGATGAGTGCCTGGAGCTTGCGCAGCCTGCTGCCGATGGCCAGCTTGAGGCCGACGGCGAGCAGTGGCAGCACCACGGGCACCGGGATGAGTGCCTCCATCAGTCCTCCTCTCCCTCCAATTCGGGATCCTGTGCCCTGGCCTGTCGTGCACGGTCCTCCCGGATCGCGGCGCGCATCTGCCTGCGAGCGTCGCGCTGGCGGAGGCGGAGCCGCTTGCGGATCTCACGCTCGCGCGCGGCCTGCTCCCGCTCTCTGCGGGCGAACTCGGCGCGCACCTCCCTGAGGCGTCTTTCCCGGTCCTCCTTGGAGAGGTCCTCGGCCTGCTGGGCCTCGGCGAACCGCTCGGCGAGCCGTTCCGCGGACAACTCGTCGTTCTTGTGCGCCTGCAACCAGCGCCCCAGGTCGGCGTTGACGTCGAGGATCCGCTGCTCCAGCTCCTCTGCCTCCCTGCGCTCCCACTCGTTGTGCTCCTCCTCCAGCCGGGCCAGCTCGGTGCGCTGCTCACGGACCAGCTGCTGGTAGGCCGCCTGACGGTCGAGAGCGGCCTGGCTCAGCTCACCCCGCCTGGCGCGCAGCCGCACCCGGCGGTCCTCGGTGTCGTCCTGCACCTCGTCGGCCCCGGTGAGCTGCCAGGACCTGTGGATCATGCCGAGCAGGAAGGCGGTGACGCCCAGCGTGATGACGATGGCGGTGAGCACCATGACCTGCGGCAGCGGGTCGGCCATCCGCTCCGGCTCCGCCGTGCCCAGGATCGGCGGTGCTCCCGGCGGCCCGCCCACGGTGAGGATGAGCAGGTTCACCCCGTTGCTGAGCATGATGACGCCGGCGAGCAACCTGATCAGGCTTCTCTCCAGCAGCAACGTGACCCCCGCGGCCACGAGCACGGCGACCACCAGGAGTGGCACTACGGGCGCGGTCACCGGCTCCCCTCCTCGTCGATCTGCCGATCCAGCTCGGCGCCCAGGCTGCGCAGGATGTCCCGCACCATGCCGATCACCGTGATGTAGACCCCGAGGTCGAACAAAAGCACCGTCGACAGGTGCAGCTTGCCGACCAGCGGGATGTACAGATCGGCGGCGAGCATGTCCAGCGCCCCGGCGCCGGCGACCATCCCCAGCAGCGCGGTGAGCGTGGACAGCAAAAGCCCCAGCCCGATCATCACCCCGGGGGCGACCGGCGCGGCGGCGGCCAGCTCGTGCCTGCCTCCGGCGAGGTAGCGCAGGACCAGCGCGAGACCGGCCACGATGCCTCCGGCGAACCCGCCGCCCACCCCGCTGTGCCCGGTGAACAGCAGGAAGACCGAGACCAGCATCACGGTGTGGAAGGTCACCCGGGCGACGAACTCGAGAATCACCATCCGCTGTCCCGCGGGCTGGGTGGTCGCCAGCCAGTACGTCCTGGGCTCCTCCTCATCGGCTCTCTTCTGCGCGGGCTGCATCGCGTGCGCCCTGCTGCGCAGGAAGACCAGGCCGGTCATGCCGAGGGTGAGGACGACGAGCACGGAGCTCTCCCCCATCGTGTCCCAGGCCCTGATCTCGACCAGGAGCGCGCTCACGATGTTGGCGGCCCCGGCCTCCCGCGCCGCCTCGGCCATCAGCGTGCCGATCGGTATCGCCTGCCGCGCGTTCATCGCGAGCATGCCGGCCCCGGCCACCACGACACCGCTCACGATGCCGAGGGTGAGCCGGACGCCGAACGAGAGCCGGCCCCGGTCCTCCCTCGGCCCGAGAGGGAGTCTCCGCAGCACCAGCACGAACACGACCAGGCTCAGCGTCTCGACGAGGAACTGGGTGAGCGCGAGGTCGGGCGCGCCGTGGACGAGGAAGAGCAGCGCCGTGCCGTACCCCGTCAGGCCGGCCAGCAGCACGAGCACGACGTGCGAGCGTATCCGGAGCGCGATCGCCGCCGCGCCGACGATGAGCACGCCGATGACGGGCTGCTCGATCCGGTCCCAGGGCACCACGTCCAGCCCGAGGTTGGATGCGGGGCCGTACGTCAGCGAGAAGACCCCCACCGCCGCCACCGAGACGAACGCGATCGTGAGGTAGTCGGGGAGCGAGCCGCGCTGGACGATGCCGGTCAGCTGCAGGGAGAAACGTTCCAGCCCGCGGACCATGGCCCAGTAGGACCGGCCGGAGTCGATCACGTGCAGGGACTCCCCGATCCGCGCCACCGGTTCCCTGAACCAGAACAGGAGCGCTCCGCCCGCCAGCGCGAGGGCCGAGAGCAGCAGCGGCACCAGGGCGCCGCTCCACAGTGCGAGGTGGGTGCCGTGCCCGGGCCCGGCGAAGGTGTCGGTGTAGCTTTCCATCGCCGCCCCGTAGCGCGCCGCGAACGGGGCGGCGGCGAGGCCGAGCGCGGAGAGCAGCGCGGGCGGCACGAACTCCGCGGCGCCGAAGGGGCGCACGTCGACCGGCTCGACACCGGGCTTGACGGCGAAGGCGCCCCACACGAAACGCGCGCTGTAGCCGGCGGTGAACGCGGAGCCGAGGACGATTCCGGCGAGCACCACCGTGTCGATGCCCCGCCCGGTCATCAGCGACTCGAAGGCCGCCTCCTTGCCGACGAACCCCAGGAACATCGGGATGCCGGCCATCGAGGCGGCGGCGGCGGTGCCGACCACGGCCAGCCAGGGCGCCGAACGCCGCAGACCGCTCAGCTTCCGCAGGTCGCGGGTACCGGTGGAGTGGTCGATGATACCGACGACCAGGAAGAGGGCGGCTTTGAACAACGCGTGCGCGAGCAGCATCCCGACCCCGGCGATCGCGGCGTCGCGGGTGCCCGCGCCGAACAGCACCGTCAGGAAACCCAGCTGGCTCACCGTGCCGTAGGCGAGCAGCTTCTTCAGATCGTGCTCGCGCAGCGCCCGCCAGGAGCAGAACAGCATGGTCAGCAGGCCCAGGGGTACGGCGGTCCACCACCAGGCGGCGAGCCCTCCGAAGGCCGGGCCCAGGCGGGCGAGCAGGTAGATTCCCGCCTTCACCATCGCCGCGGCGTGCAGGTAGGCCGAGACCGGGGTCGGCGCGGCCATCGCGGCGGGCAGCCACATGCTGAACGGGAAGACCGCCGACTTCGACAGCGCGCCGATCAGGATCAGCACCACCGCCACCGCCGTCAGGCCGCCGGACGGCGGGCTCTGCACGATCTGTGAGATGCGGTACGTTCCCGCCGCCTCGCCGAGCATGATCATGCCGCCCAGCATCGCGAGGCCACCGGAGGTGGTGACGACCAGTGCCTGCATCGCGGCCCGGCGGCTGCTTCTGCTCGCGGGATCGTGACCGATCATCAGGTAGGAGAAGACCGTGGTCAGCTCCCAGAACACGAACAGCAGCAGCAGATCGTCCGCGATCACCAGCCCGAGCATCGCCCCGGCGAAGGCGACGAGCACCCCGGAGAACAGGCCCAGTCCGTCGGCACCCGCGGAGAAGTAACGCGAGCAGTAGAGCACGACCAATGTGCCCACGCCGGTGACCAGGGCCATCATGAGCAGGGCGAGCGCGTCGACGCGGAAGGACAGTCCCAGGCCGAGGCCGGGCGCCCAGTCGTGGTGCGACTCGACGGGGATACCGGTGAGGGCGATCCAGATCGTGTAGGCGAATCCGCAGGCGGGTGGCACGGCGAGCAGGAAGAACGCGTTCCTGCCGAAACGGCGCACCAACGCCGGGGCGAGCATCGCCGCCACGGCGTGCAGGATCAGCAGCGGCTCCATTTTCCCCCGTGACCCGTCGTGGCAGACGTACGCCAGGATCCTAGAAGGCCCGACTTTGACAGGTCAAACTCATGGATCGCCTGGCCGGGGGGCACTCGCCCCCCGGCAGTTCATGATCGACTTTATAAGTGTTCCTGCTGGCAGGGCCATTCACTTCTCCGGCGGCACGGGCGAAGGAAACGATCACCCCGTCCCTGTTGTGAGCGACATCACCGCTTTCTGCCGGTACGTCCGAGCAGCCAGCCGATCACCGCGCTGCCGAGCGCGACGCCCGCGCCCATGCCGAACGCGGCCAGCAGCGACCAGGCGGGGACTTTCTGCCCGGTCTCCCCGGGCGGAGCCGGGCGCTCGAAGACGTGTGCGGCTCCGGCCTGGCCCGCCCCCGCCGGCGACGCCGGCGCGGCGGGTGGGACGGCCGAGGAGGCGGGTGCGGTGAGCGACGGATCGCCGCCCGGCGCGATTTCGGCGAGAGCGTTGCCTGCGGGAGCGGCGTGAACCCCTCCGGAGACGAGATGGCTCTCCACCGCGGAGAAGAACTCCCCCGCGGTCTTCCTCGCGACGGAGCCGAGCATGCGCTGGCCGACGCCGCCGATCATGCCTCCGATCACGGCTTCCGCGTCGTAGTCGACCCGGGTGCCGCCCTCGACCTCGCTGAGGCGGATCCGCACGGTGGCGTCCACGGTTCCCGGAGCGCCCTGGCCCCGGGCCCTGAGCACGAACCGTTCCGGCGCCTCGGGCTCCGACAGGGCGACCTCCCCCTGGTAGACGCCCTTGATGGAGGCCACCCCCGCGGTGACGGTCATCCGGTAGGTGTCCGGTCCCGTCTCCTCCAGGCGCTCGCACCCCGGGATCGTGCGTACGAGCACGGCCGGGTTCTGGAGCGCTGACCACACACGATCTCTGTCGATGCCGAGCACGGCACTGCCTGCGAGCTTCACACCAAGCACCATAGGCAATCGCCGGCCGGGCGGATAACAGCAACATCTGCCCGCCGCCGCGCCCCGCCCTTGTCAGTGCTGCCCCAGCGCCTGTCAGTGCTGTTCCAGCGCTGTGGACGCCGCTTCGGCGTCCCGCCCTCCCGCCGCGGGCCCTTCGCGTCCACGGAACGCGAAGGGCCCTGCGGCGGGAGGGCGGAACGCGAGCCGACCGGGCCGGCCGGGCGCGGACCGACTCGTCCATCTCGTCCATCCCGGCCGAGCCGACTGGACCGACCGGACTAGACGGACGCGGGACTCTTCGCCCGCAGGGACTCGCCCACGTCGTGCAGGTGGCGCAGCGCCTGCGCGTACGAGCTGACGATCCCGGACTCCAGGTAGTCGACCCCCAGTTCCTCGCAGTACGCCCGGACGATCGGCTGGGCGCGGCGCAGGTTGGGCATCGGCATGCTCGGGAAGAGGTGGTGCTCGATCTGGTAGTTGAGCCCGCCGAGCACGACGTCGAGGAGCACGCCGCCGCGCACGTTGCGCGAGGTCAGCACCTGGCGCCGGAGGAAGTCGAGCTTGTCCTCGCCCCTGAGCATCGGCATGCCCTTGTGGTTGGGGGCGAAGGTGCAGCCCAGGTAGACGCCGAAGATCGCCTGGTGCAGGAGGACGAAGACCACCGCCTTGGCGGGCGACAGCACCGCGAACAGCACACCCAGGTACAGGACGGCGTGCACGACCAGCAGCGAGGCCTCCACGGCCCGGTTCCTCATCGTCGGGCGCGCCAGCGCCCGGACACTGGAGACGTGGAGGTTGAACCCCTCCAGTGTGAGCAGCGGGAAGAACAGGAACGCCTGCCAGCGGCCCATGAACCTGGGCAACCCCTTGCTGGCGGCGGCCTGCTCGGGTGACCAGAGCAGGAAATCGGGGCTGACGTCGGGGTCGTGGTCCTCATGGTTGGGGTTGGCGTGGTGGCGGGTGTGCTTGTCCATCCACCAGCCGTAACTCATACCGATGGCGAGGTTTCCCGCCACCAGCCCGGCGATCTGGCTGGAGCGGCGGGAGCGGAAGACCTGGCGGTGGGCCAGGTCGTGGGCGACGAGTCCGATCTGGGCGAACACCACCGCGAGGAAGACCGCCACCAGAAGCTGGTACCACGAGTCACCGAGGGCGAAGAAGGCGGTCCAGCCGCCGACGAAGGCCGCGGCGACCAGGCCGAGCCGCGCGGTGTAGTAGCCGGGGCGCCGGTCGAGCAGACCTGCTTGGGTGATCCGGCGCGACAGGCGGGCGAAATCACTGCCCCGCTCCCCGTTTTTCGGGATGGCGGAAAGATCCTCGTCATCGATCGCGGTTGGGTTGGACACGCTTCTCCTCAAATGGGCCGGATCGCTCAACATGATTGCGTCAGCACGGAGGGGGCACAGATCTGCACCGATCAGGCAGGACGGCCATCCCAGGATTGCGCGGTCGCTATGATCACAAACCCCCGCTTCCACCCCAGCTTGCGGTAGTGCTGACCCTACCCTGGCAAATATACGGATTTAAGGATTGCCGCAGGGTAGTCGCAAGATTACTGCTATCCGGCCCTTTTGAGGGCGCTGGGCCGAGTTCCCGGCTGCTGGCAGGATGGTCGCCCATGGCATCGGGGACGTACTGGACGATCAGAACAGCGGCGGCGACGGCCCTGGCGGTGAGCGCCGGGTGCGCCACGGGCCTCGACGGTGGAGGCGACAACGGCGCCACCCCCGCGCCGGGCGCCTCCCGGGCTTCGAAGCCCTCCTCACAAGAGCGGGCGGCGAGACCGGCAGGACCTCCCGGGGTGAGGCCCAGGCCGGGCGAGGTGGGCAGGATCCCCCGCCCCGGCGACGGCCTGCCTCCGGTGATCAGTTCCATCCCCACCAAACGGAAGGTCGTCTTCCTCACCATCGACGACGGCTGGGAGCAGGACCCCGGTTTCGTGGCGCAGATCCGCGACCGGCGGATCCCCGTGGCGGCCTTCGTCACCCGCGACGCCGTGGAGGCGAAGGGCGCGGCCGACCCGACCGCGCAGGGCGGCCGATACCTCGGTGCGGGCAAGTGGGGGTACGTGCGCGACCTGCGCGACGCGGGGGCGACGATCGAGAACCACACGCTGACCCACCCGAACCTCCCCGCGCTCGGCTACGAAGGCCAGAAGGCCGAGATCTGCGGCGTCTCCAAGCTGATCCGCAGGCACACCGGCACCACGCCCACCCTGTTCCGTCCGCCTTTCGGCAACCACAACACCCTCACCCGCAGGGCCGCCAAGGCCTGTGGCATCGACGCGCTCCTGCTCTGGACCGCGACCGTGCAGCCGGGCGGGAAGATCGCCTACCAGGTGCCGGACAAGAAGCTCCGCCCCGGAGACATCCTGCTGCTGCACTTCCGCCCGAACCTCGCCCACGACTTCGGGATCCTCGTCGCGAAGATCAAGCGCCGGGGTTTCGAGATCGGCAACCTCAACGCGTACCTGGAGGCCGCGACCCGCTGAGCGATCCCGGCCGCCTGCCGCGAAGCGAGTCCCCCACCCGGCGTACCCGGAGATCCCTCCGGAGACGGACGTCCGGGAGAGGGCGCCCGGCCCATCATTGAGCCACGCCCCAGGGGAAAGCGGGCGCGGGGATCGCCAGGTGAGACCGAATGGACGTCCTCCGTGCGCGAGAGGGGATCCCCGGAGCGCGAGGAAGAGCCGGCGTCGCGAGCCGGCGGAGACGATCTTGGTCCGACGGAGAAGTGTGGTCTCCCACCGGGCCGTGTGACAAAGATCGCAGCGGCTCGCGGCGTCTCTCCCTCTCTTTGCTCTACAAGCCGTAGTACTACTATGGGTAGAACTACGACTTGTAGAGCTCCATGCCCGCGAAGGGAACGCAAGGGGAAGATGGACGCACTAGACCTGGCCCGGTGGCAGTTCGGGGTGACCACCGTGTACCACTTTCTGTTCGTACCTCTCACGATCGGCCTCGGCGTCTTCGTGGCCGGTCTGCAGACCGCCTGGCACCGGACCGGCAAGGAGCACTACCTGCGGCTCACGAAGTTCTTCGGGAAGCTCTTTCTGATCAACTTCGCGATGGGCGTGGTGACCGGCATCGTGCAGGAGTTCCAGTTCGGCATGAACTGGAGCGAGTACTCGATCTTCGTGGGCGACGTCTTCGGCGCACCACTCGCCATGGAGGCACTGCTCGCGTTCTTCCTGGAGTCGACCTTCATCGGCCTGTGGATCTTCGGCTGGGACAGGCTCCCTAAACGCGTCCATCTCGCCACCATCTGGGCCGCGGTCATCGGATCCAACCTGTCGGCGTACTTCATCCTCGCCGCCAACGCCTGGATGAAGCATCCGGTCGGGTACGAGGTGGTCGACGGCAAGGCCAGGATGACGGATCTATGGGCGGTGCTCACCAACTCCGCGGCGCTCGCCCAGGTGCCCCACGTGATCGCGGGGGCCTTCGTCGTGGCGGGCGGCTTCGTAGTCGCGATCTGTGGCTACCACCTCCTGCGCGAGCGCCGTACCGGTGCCGGCGCGCTCCCGGACACCGGCGCGGCCTCGATGACGGCACCGCGTGGCGGTCCGAACATCTGGCGGACCCCGATGCGGGCCGCGCTGCTGATGACGGCGATCGCCGGGGTCCTCGTCGCGGGCAGCGGCGACATGTCGGCCAGACTGCTGTACGAGCAGCAGCCCATGAAACTCGCCGCCGCGGAAGGGCTGCGGCACGACACCGCCGGCGCCGCGTTCTCTCCCCTCCCCGGGATCGAGGTGCCCATGCTGCTCAGCTTCCTGTCCACCGGCGACCCGAACGCCGTGGTCCCGGGCACCGAGGACCTGCAGACGCGGTACGAGGAGCAGTTCGGCCCCGGCGACTACCGGCCCAACCTGCCGCTGGTCTTCTGGTCCTTCCGCGTGATGATCATCTTTGGCATGTCCACGGTGGCCCTGTCGATGCTCGGCCTCTGGCTCACCCGCCGCCGGCGCCGCGGCACCTCCGCGGCCACCCGTGCCCCACGGGAGATCCCCACCTGGTTCGCCCGGTTCTGCGTGCTCGCGTTGCCACTGCCGACCGTCGCGATGATCGCCGGCTGGCTGCTCAGCGAGATCGGCCGTCAGCCGTGGACCGTCCAGGGCGAACTGCTCACGGCCGCGAGCGTCTCGCCGGGCGTCAGCCTGGCCGAGGTGGCCGTCTCCCTCGCGGTCTTCACGACGCTGTACGGCGCGCTCGCGCTGGCCGAGGCGATCCTGCTCACGCGCCACGTCAAGGCGGGTCCCGAGCCCGCCGCCCCCACCGCCCCCCTCACCCCGCCGCCCTCCCGCGACGACGAGGACGCGGACGTCCGGCTCCAGCCGACCCTCATGTACTGAAGGCGACGACGATGGAACTCACCACCTTCTGGTTCGCGGTCATCGCGTTCCTGTGGACCGGCTACTTCGTGCTGGAGGGCTTCGACTTCGGCGTGGGCATGCTGGCACCCGCACTGGCGAGGAACGAGGCCGAACGCAAGCAGGTCCTGGGCACGATCGGCCCGGTCTGGGACGGCAACGAGGTCTGGCTGATCACCGCGGTCGGCGCCATGTTCGCCGCCTTCCCCGCCTGGTACGCCGGCCTGCTCAGCGAGTTCTACCTGCCGATCATGCTGGTCCTCGTCGGGCTGATCGTGCGCGGCGTCGGCCTGGAGTGGCGCGGCAAGGTCCGTCACGCCTCCGACCGCACCTGGTGTGACCTGGGCGTGCTCGTCGGCAGCGCCCTGCCCGCGTTCCTGTGGGGCGCGGTCTTCGCCGATCTGCTGCGGAGCGACGCGACGGCCGCCCTCGTCGGCGGGGTGTTCTCGCTCTCGGTGTGCGTGCTGCACGGGGCGGTGTTCGTCGCGCTCAAGACCACGGGACCGGTGCGCTCCCGTGCCCGGCGCGCCGCCCTGATCGCCGCCGTGGTGGCACTGCCCGCCGCGGTGGTGGCGCTGTCGAACATTCCCGGCACGGGTACGGCGGCCGGCGCGTGGTCGGCGGCCCCGTGGCTGTGGGCGGGCTCGCTCGCCGCGATGGCGGCCCTCGCCGCCGGGATCGCGCTCACCTGGCGCGGCCGGGACGGCTGGGCCTTCGCCGCCACGGCCTCGTCCATCGCGCTGGGCGGCGCCGCCCTGTTCGGCGCCCTGTGGCCCGCCCCGTTCCCCGGTCTCACCGTCGCCGAGGCCGCCTCCGGCCCGTACACGCTGGGCGTGCTGACCTGGATCGGCCTGATCGCGCTGCCGTTCGTGCTCGGCTACCAGGCCTGGTCGTACTGGGTCTTCCGCAAGCGCCTGGTCGCCGAGGTGACCTGAGAGCACCGGTCACCTCGACCCGGTCATCTCGATCGGCCCGCCCCGGGCAGCGGCCTCAGTGCGCGCCGAGCCTCGCGAGCGGCTCGACGAGCTCCCTCTCCTCGTAGGACAGGTGCGACAGGAGCGTGTCGCTCAGCAGGTCCATCGCGCCCCGCAGTGCCTTGTGACCGTCAGGTTCCGAGACGAAGGCGACCAGCGCCCGGTCGACGCCTTCGAGGACCTCGTGGATGGCGTGGTGCTCCTGCTCCAGCCGGTCGACGACGGGCACCAGCCCGGGGTCCGCGCGGCGCAGCCGGGGAAAGAGGCTCTGGTCCTCGATGGTGTGGTGGGTCGTGACGACCCGGCAGTAGGACTCGCAGTACGCGCCGACCGTCCAGTTGTTCTGCCGCATCGTCATCGTGTTGATGTGCGAGCGCGCGACGCCGGGATCCATGGCTCCGGAGGTGACCTCCTCGACGAGTCGCCGGACCTCGGCCAGTTCCCGGCGGAGGTGGTCGTGGACATCGACGAGATGGCGTCCTGCCGCCTGCTCCCCGGGGGTGTAGGTGCGGGCCGGGTCGGGGGCGGGACCGGTGGGCCGGGTGGTCTCGTCCCAGACCTGGGCGTCAGAGAGCCGAGTGCCGTCGTCCGGGGTCGGCGTCACCCCCAGGGCGGGAGGGACCCTGTGAGCGGGGACCGCGGGCACGGTGTGAGCGGAGGCGGCGGGGTGAGCGGGAGCGTCCGGTGACGCGCTCCGCGCCAGGGTCGCCGTCCCCACCCCGGCGGGCCGGTCCGCGCCGGTGGCCGCGCGCGAACCGGCACGCTCGGCGTCCACGAGTTCGCGTACGGCGGGGACGACCTCGGCGGCGAAACGCCGGATGTCGTCGGGGTCGTCGCCGGCGAGGATGTAGGTGCTCATCCCCTGATCCAGGGTGAGCTCGGCGAGTTGCTCCGCCCACACGCCCGCGGGCCCCTGGAGGAAGGCGCGGCCGGAGCCGGTGAAGCTACCGCCGATGTTGTACAGGCGCCGGATATCGGAGGGTGAGCGTCCCGCGCCGAGAGCGGCCTCGTCGATGATCGCGTTCATCGCCGGGAGCGCGTCCAGACCGGCGTAGGCGTGGCTGGGCAGCCAGCCGTCCGCGAGCCTGCCGGTCATGTCGAGCATGCGCCTCTTGTAGGCCCCCAGCCAGATGCCGACGTCGTGGACGGGGGCCGGACCGGGGTGTGCTCCCCAGACGCGGTGGTGGCGGCCGTCCACCCGCACGGCTCTGCCCCCCGCCTCCCACATCGCCCGGATGATCGCGATGCCCTCCTCAAGCGCGTCGACCCCCTGGCCCGCGGTCAGCCGCGGGCCACCGATGGCGGCGATGCCGTCCCAGAAGGCGCCCGCTCCGAGCCCGAGCTCGACGCGGCCGCCGCTGAGGATGTCCAGGGTCGCGACGCTACGGGCGAGCACCGCGGGCGGGCGCAGGGGCAGGTTCGCCACGTTCGGCGACACCCGCAGCGTCGAGGTACCGGCCGCGACGACCGACAGCAGTGTCCAGGTGTCCAGGAAGCGCGCCTGGTAGGGATGGTCCTGCACGGTCACCAGGTCCAGCCCCGCCTGCTCGGTGAGCCTGGCGAGCGCGACGACCCTCTCGGCCTGGTCGGCCACCGGTGTCAGGAACGTCCCGAACGACAACTCGTGCCCGTAGTCGGCCATGTCTCTCCTCGATGCGTCATCTCGGATGCGCGGTACGCGTCCTTCCCGGACGCACGGCATCGCGATGGTGCGGCAGGACAGATCGTATGTAAAACAGATGAGTTGTCAAACAGAAGGTCTCGTGAACCGTCGATCCTGGTAACCTCGTGACATGCCCGCACCCCGACCTGCCAGCGCCGAGACCCAGGACGCCCTGGAGGGCGACCTGGGCTGGACCCTCGGGGTTGTCTTCCGCTCCTACGTCAGGACCGCGAACGCGCTGGTCAGCCACCTCCCCGGCGGCCCGCGCGGCTATCAGGTGCTCGCCGCGGCGGCTCAGGGACTCCCCGGCGGCCAGGGCGCGCTGGCACAGCGCCTCGGCGTCGACAAGACCGTCATGACCTACCTGCTCGACGATCTGGAGAAGGCCGGGCTGGTCGAGCGCCGCCCCGACCCTGCCGACCGGCGCAACAAGCGCGTCATCGCCACCGAGCGGGGCAGGGCGACCTGGGTCGACACCCAGGCCCGGCTGGAGCACGCCGAGGACCACGTGCTCCAGCCGCTGGACCCCGCCGACCGCTCGGTCTTCCGGGAGCTGCTGCGAAAGCTGGCCGCCCGGGCCAACAGCCTCGACCCCGAGCACGACACCTGCCGGCTCGTCGAGGAGCTCGCCCCGGAGAGCGTCCCCGCCAAGCCGCGACGCTCTCCCCGCCGCTGACCACCACCGGCCCTCGCGAACGCCCGGCGGCACCCGCGAGCACCAGCGCTATCGACCTGGGGTCGATCGCACGAGAGATGCACTATTTGTCGGCATTGAGGGTAATTTATCTGACTATATTTTTAGTTATCCCAACTACAGCAAACAGGAGCATCGCGCACCCCTTCACGAAAGCGGGATTGACCTCAAGCACACTTGAGGTTGGAGACTGGCCTCCATGGACATCGGAGTGATCCTGCCCAGCGTCGCCGTGCAACGAGAGCAGCGGCTCGACCTGGGCACCGCCGCGCGGCACGCGGAGGAGGTGGGGCTGGACGGCGTCTGGCACGGCGACCACCTGGCCACCGGGGCGGCGTCGCTGGACTGTGCCGTGGCGCTCGCCGTCGCGGCGGGGGCGACGGCGCGGATCCGGATCGGGGCGAGCGTGTTCATCCCGGCGATCCGCCCCCTGGCGTGGGCGGCCAAGCAGGTCGCGAGCCTGCAACACGTCTCCGGCGGACGGCTCGTCCTGGGCGTCGGGTCCGGCGGCGGCCCCGGACAGTGGGCGGCGGCCGGAGTGCCGTACGGGGAGCGCGGCAGGCGCACCGACACCGCGCTGGAGTTGCTGGCGCGGTTACTGGCCGGGGAGACCGTCGCGCTGGTGGACGAGCCGGGAGAGGTGCGGCTCGCACCGGCCGTGACGCCCCCGCCGATCTGGGTCGGCAACGCGTCGGCGGTGGCCGTGCGACGGGCGGCCCGCCACGGAGACGGCTGGTTCCCCTCGATGATCTCCCCGTCGGAGGTGGCCTCGGGCAGAGCCACGCTCGCCGAACTCGCCGCCTCCCACGGACGCCCGGAGCCGGTCGTCGCCATCGGCGCCACCGGCGTCCTGGGCTCGGCACCCGGACTGCCCACCCTTGAGTCCATCGCCTCGGGCATCGCCGGATACGGCATCCCCATGGAGAAGGCCGTGCGACTGCCCCTCACCGGCAAACCCGCGCGGGTCGCCGAGCGGCTGGCCGCCTACCGCGAGGCCGGGGCGCGGCACGTGGTCCTGGGACTGGCGGGAGGCGACTGGCGCGAGCAGTGCGACCTCCTGGCCGAGACCCGCACCCTCCTGCCCTGACCCGCGCGACACCCCCGTTAGGACGTGGATGCGGGCGGCGGTCGCGTGGACGGAGCCGGGTTTGATATCGGAGACCCACAGCGGCAGGCCGCAGAGCGCGAGGAGGGCTTGAACGTTGCCGCCATGGTGGCGGGCTTTTCCGGAGTACTACAGGTCGATGGGCTCACCTTTGACACTGATGCTCTTTTCGGCACAGCGGTCGGTGGTGATGACGGTGCCGTCCAAGATCAGGTGGTAAGGCCTTCTGCTGTGGCGCGGTGCAAGGCTTGGTGCAGGTCAAGGGCTTGGCCAGCCAGGACATCGACGACCTCGCCGGGATAACAGCAGGCGGTGGCGTGGGAGATGCCATGATCGCGGCCAAGGGCGGTGCGGTCGCGAAACCAGCGCAATCCCATCACAGCCCGGGTGAAACAGGTCAACGCCCGGACCCCTTTGGGATGTGATCTCTATCAATGACCCGAGCTGGCGACTCAAAGGCCACCTCGCCACACCCAATCCACTACCTATATCGCTATCCGTGACAGAATGATCACACCGGAGCCCGCCTACATGCTCAGGTCACATGACGGTGTGGGTGGCGAGTTCGGCTTCGACGAGGCGCGACAAGCCTTCTGCGCTGGGTCCGCTTATCTGAGGGCCGGGTTGGCGCCGGATGCGGAGACCGAATGTGAGCGCGCGCTCGCCCTATACCGTCGCGCGCCTGCCCAAGAGCGGTGGTACGCCGCCGAAGCGAGCGCCTCCGTCGATCTCGCGGCGTCCCGTCTGCTCTCCGATGACGTCAGCGGAGCAACGGACGCCCTGTCCCCCGTGTTCACGCTGCCAGCGGACAAGCGGGTCGATGGTCTGGTGAAGCGGCTTCGTCAGGTCCGAACGTCACTCGCTGCGGTCCCGTCTCGGGAGACGACCGCCTTGGTGGGAAAGATCGAAGTATTCACCGCCGAAACCGTCACGCGAACGCCCATCTCTTTTTAACGGCGATCCCAGATTTCAAGGAGCTCTCGTTCCCTCTTCTGGGACAACCCGTGGTGAGCTTGACGGTCATAGGCGGCAGGATCTCCGCTCTTGGACAACCATCCGTAGGTGTCTCGCACCGTCCCCTCGATCGGGCGGCAGGTCAGCCCAGCGTGTGCCGCTTTGTCCGTGTCCACGGACCAGGTACCCGGAGGAGTCCGCCACAGCGGAATCTCGGTCCACTGCCTGACCTGGTGATCGATCAGGAAGTCATCGTCGACCCAGGTCAACTGGGCACCTGACTCGGTCTCGGCGACGCACGCGTCGAGCATCCGCCCGAAGGTGGCCTGCCCCTGAGGCGCCACCACGTTGAAGATCCCTACCGTTTTCTTCTCCAGGCACTTGAGAGTGAACGCGGCCAGATCCCGAATGTCGACGGGCTGGATCGGCTTCGTGGCATCCCCCGGTGCGAGCACCCGGCCACCGCGCTCGATTCGCCGTAACCACCAGACCAACCGGCCCACGTTCTCCTGCGGCCCGAGGACCACTCCAGGGCGCAGAACGGTGACCCGGCCGTTGAAAGCGTCCAGCACCGCGCGCTCACAACCGGCCTTGTAGGCCCCATACTGCGCGGCCGTCCACGTCGCCTCGTCTTCGGCCGTGCCAGACGCGTCCGGTGCGCATTCGTAGACGGGATTTTCCTCGCTGACGGGCTCGGCCGGCCAGGCCGGATAGACCGAGACGGTGGAGAAGAAGACATAGGCGTCCGCCCGGTCCGACAGGAGGCGGGCGGCATTCCCAACGGCTTTGGGCACGTACCCCACTGGTGTCGACGACCCAGTCCCACTCACGGCCGACGACCAGCTCGTGGAGATGAGTCGCGTCCTCCCTGTCTCCTCGGACGGCCTTCGCGCCGGCCACGTCCTGGCCGGTCCGGCCGCGATTGAACGTCGTCACCTGATGGCCAAGGGCAAGGGCGTGCTCCACGAACACCCTGCCCACAAAGCGTGTCCCGCCCAGCACCAAGACCTTCATGGGCACGATCATCGCTCGGGGAGGACGACTTTGTCCCCCCGGCGGTGAACATCATCCATACCGGCAGGTGGGCGGTCTCGATGAGGGGCACCTCGGGCGTACGGCTCAGGAAGTCCATGAACGAGGCGTTCGGCAGCTGGCCGTGACCGTCGTAGACGATCTTCTCGTACAGGGCCCCGCCGACGCCCTGGATTTCCGAGGAGCCCTGGTTCCCGGAAGGAGAAGTTCACTGTGCCGCACAACCGTCCGTCGGAGTTTCGCCGACAGACGGTGGCGCTGGTGCGCGGGATGGTCCCCGCAAGCCCCGCCGAGAAGAACCAGCCTCGGGAACCCTGATGCCCCCGGAGGTCAGCCCGTGGCGGCGCGGCGTAGGTCGAACAGGTCCGACGGGGAGATGGGCATCCTGTCGATCCTGATCCCCTCGGCGTCCTCGATCGCCGAGGCGATGACCGCCGAGACCGGGATGACCCCCGCCTCGCCCGCGCCCTTGATGCCGAGGGGGTTGAGGGGGGACGGGGTCTCCAGGTGGGCGGTCTCGATGAGGGGGACCTCGGTGGCGTACGGCATGAGGAAGTCCATGAACGAGGCGTTCAGCAGCTGGCCGTGGCCGTCGTAGATCATCTTCTCGTACAGGGCGCCGCCGACGCCCTGGGCGACCCCGCCGTGGATCTGCCCTTCGACGATCATCGGGTTGATCAGCTTGCCGCAGTCGTGGACGACGGCGTAGCGCAGGATGCGGATCTCGGCGGTCAGCGGGTCGGTCTCGACGATGGCGGCGTGCATGCCGGAGGCGAAGGTCGAGCGGATCGGCGAGTAGTAGTCGCGGCCCTCCAGTCCCGGCTCCTCCCCGTCGGCCACCGGCGGCCGGTCGTAGGACGCGGCGCCCGCGAACTGGGTGGCCCTGGCGGCCTCCTCGTCGAAGGCGTAGCGCAGCGGGTTGGACAGCACCGCCACGGTCGCGAGCGGGATCGAGGCGCCGGGGGTGCCCGCCACCCGCACCTCCCCGTCGACGATCTCCAGGTCGCGGGGGTCGGCCTCCAGCGCGTCGGCGGCGATCCGCAGGGCCTTCTCCCTCACCTTCCTGCAGGCCAGCGCGATCGCGTTGCCGCTCATCACCGCGGCGCGCGAGGCGAAGGTGCCGACCGCGTAGCCGAACCTGCGGGTGTCGCCGGTGACGACCGAGACCATTTCCATCGGTACGCCCAGCTCGGACGCCGCGATCTGCGCGAACACCGTCTCGTGGCCCTGGCCCTGGGAGGTGAGACCCGTGGAGACGTGCACCCGGCCGTCGGAGGTGATCTGGACGTGCCCGCCCTCGTACGGGCCGACGCCGGTGCCCTCGACGTAGCAGCCGACGCCGATCCCGATCGTGCGCCCCTCGGCGGCGGCGCGGGCCTTGCGCGCCGGGAAATCGTCCCAGCCGATCAGCTCTTTGAGCATCCGCAGCGACTCGGGGTAGTCGCCGCTGTCGTAGATGAGCGGACGGCCGTCCTGGAAGATCAGGCCCTGGTCGTAGGGGAACTCGTCGGGCTGGATGAAGTTGACCGCGCGCACCGCCGTACGGTCGGCTCCCAGATGCTCGGCGATGTGGTCCATCGTCCGTTCCATGCAGAAGACCCCCTGAGGGCGGCCGGCCCCACGGTACGGGGTGACCTGCACGGTGTTGGTGTAGATCGAGGAGAACTCGACCCGGTAGGCGCCGATCCGGTAGGGGCCGAGCAACTGGGTGGAGGTGATGATCGGCACGATGATCCCGTACGGCGTGTAGGCGCCGTGGTCGTGCAGGATCTCGACGTCCAGGCCGAGCACCCGGCCCTCGTCGTCGAAGCCGACCCTGACCGACTGCACCTGGGCCCGCTCGTGCGCGGAGGAGACGAAGTGCTCGCGCCGATCCTCGGTCCACTTCACCTCGTGGCCGAGCGTGATCGCCGCCCACGGGACCAGGATCTCCTCCGGCCACGGATGGACGATCTTCACGCCGAACCCGCCGCCCACGTCGGGGGCGATCACCTCGACCTTCGGCAGCGGCAGGCCGAGCTTGGCGGCGATGGCCATGCGGACGCTGGTGGAGGTCTGGGTGCTGGAGTGGACGCGCAGGGAGCGGTCGTCGGCGTCCCAGCGGGCGTGCACGCCGCGTCCCTCCAGCGGCATGGACGCGCTGCGCTCGATGTCGAGCCGGAAGGACAGCGTGTGCGGCGCGGCGTCGATCGCCTCGCGCGCGCCGAGCCCGGCGTCAGAGGGCACCTCCTGGACCAGATGCGCGCCGACATTGCCCGGAACGCCCTCGTGGACGAGCTGGGCGGACTGCGCGGCCTCCTCCACGCCGACCACCGGCTTGAGGATCTCGTAGTCGACCTGGATGAGCCCGCAGGCGTCCTCGGCGAGGTAGCGGTCGCGGGCGACGACCATCACGACGGGCTCGCCGACGTGCCTGACGATCTCGCGGGCGAGCGGGTACGCGGTGCGGCCGTGGGTGAGCGCCGGGTGCGGGATGAGCAGCGGCAACGGCTGGGCGAGCGCGCCGGGCAGATCCTCCCAGGTGTAGATCGCCACCAGTCCCTCGACCTCGATGGCGGCCGAGACGTCGATGTCGCGGATCCTGGCGTGGGCGTGCGGGGAGCGGACGAACGCCACCTCCAGCGCCCCGGCTCCCAGGTCGTCCAGGTACAGGCCCCTGCCGGTGAGCAGCCGGGGGTCCTCGCGCCGGGTGACCGGTTCGCCGAACAGTCTCGTGCTCACGGCTCCTCCGCCATGATCTCGGCCGCGCGGTGGACGGACTTGACGATGTTCTGGTAGCCCGTGCACCGGCACAGGTTGCCGGAGATGCCCTCCAGCACCTCCTCGTCGGTCGGCGCCGGGTTGTCGCGCAGCAGCGCGGTCACCGTGCACAGGAAGCCCGGGGTGCAGAAGCCGCACTGCAGGCCGTGGCACTCGGCGAAGGCCCGCTGCACCGGCGAGAGGGGGCCGTCGGAGTCGGCGAGCCCTTCGACGGTGGTGATGTCGCGCCCGTCCACGGTGACCGCGAACGTCAGGCAGGAGCGGACGGGCTCGCCGTCCAGCAGCACCGTGCAGCATCCGCAGACGCCGTGCTCGCATCCGACGTGCGTGCCGGTCAGGCCCAGGTCGTGTCTGAGGCAGTCCGACAGCAGTCGGCGCGCGGGGACCTCGGCCTGCCGGAGCACCCCGTTGACGGTCAGCGTGATCTCATGCATCCGCGGCCTCCCTGGCGGCGTCACGGAGTGCCCGCTCGGTGAGCACTCCGGCGAGGTGCCGCCGGTAGGCGGCGGTCGCGTGGATGTCGGCCTCGGGATCGATCCGGTCCCGTACGAGGCCGGCCGCCGAGGCCCAGTCGGCCGAGGCGGCGGGACGGTGACCGACGGCCTCGGAGACGTCGACGAGCAGCGGCACGGGACCCAGGCTCACGCACGCCACCGTCGCCGAGGTGATCCTCAGGTCGTTGTCCAGGACGACCAGCGCCGCGATCCCCGCCAGGGCGTAGTCGCCGTGCCTGCGGGCGACCTCGCGGAAGGCGGTGCCCGAGCGCGGGGGCGGCGCGGGGAAGAACGCGGAGACGGCCAGTTCGCCGGGGGCGACCGCCGACTCCAGCGGGCCGACGAAGAAGTCGTCGGCGGCCACGTCCCTGAGGGCGCCGGGCCGCGCCAGGCGTACCGAGCCCTTCAGCAGGGCGAGGACCGCGGGCAGTTCGGCGGCGGGGTCGGCGTGGGCCAGGCTGCCGACCACGGTTCCCCGGTTGCGGATCACCGGGTGGGCCACCAGCCGGAGCGCCTTGCCCAGCAGCGGCTGGGCGGCGGCGGCCGGTCCGTCGCGTTCCACCTGGGCGTGCCTGGCGAGGGCTCCGACGCGGACACCCTGCGGTGTGACGTCGACGAACGCCAGCTCCCGCAGCCGGTTGATGTCGACCAGGTGGCCGGGGGCGGCGAGCCGCATGTTCAGCATCGGGATGAGGCTCTGCCCCCCGGCGAGCACCTTGCCGTGCTCCCCGGCCCCGGCGAGGGCGTCGAGCGCCTCGCCGAGGGAGCGGGGGGCGTGGTATTCGAACGGGGGTGGTTTCACCCGGTGGCCTCTCGTTGCTGCTCCGACACCTGCGGACCGGCGCCGCCGCCGCCGCTGCCGCCCCGCCCGGCGATGACCCGGAGCAGGTGGTAGCCGGCCACCACCACGATGGTGCCGAGGGCGATTCCCTCCAGCGTGAAGTCCGAGCTGATCATATGCTTGACCGGGCCGATGGCGAGGATGATCCCCGCCCCAATCGGGACGAGATTGACAGGGTCGGCGAAGTCGACCCGGTTCTCGATCCAGATCTTCGCGCCGAGCAGGCCGATCATGCCGTACAGGATGACGGTGATGCCGCCGAGCACGCCGCCCGGCGTGGCCGCGACCAGCGCGCCGAATTTCGGGCAGAGGCCGAACAGGATCGCGATGACGGCGGCGATGTAGTAGGCGGCCGTCGAGTAGACACGGGTGGCGGCCATGACGCCGATGTTCTCGGCGTAGGTGGTGGTCGGAGAGCCGCCGAAGGTGCTGGCGACGACGGTGGCGGCGCCGTCGGCGGCGACCGCCCGGCCCATGTACGGGTCGACGTCGGTCTTGGTCATCTCGCCGACGGCCTTGACGTGGCCGACGTTCTCGGCGACCAGCGCGATCACCGCCGGCAGGACCAGCAGCACGGCGGAGAACTTGAAGTCGGGGAAGTGCATGTTCGGCAGGCCGATCCAGTCGGCCGCCGCCACGCCTTCGAAGCTCACCCTCGGATGCGTGTCGACCGCGCCGGTGCCCGCGTTGAAGGCGGTGATGTTCCCGAAGACCCTGTCGGCCAGCCAGGAGAGCGCGAAGCCGATGATCAGCCCGAGCAGGATCGCGATCCTGCCGATGAAGCCCTTGAAGAGCACGATGATGACGAAGGTGACGGTCATCGTGATCAGGGCCATCCACTGGTCCTGCGGCCAGTAGATGTCGGCGACGACGTACGCCAGGCCGAAGCCGATCAGCATGACGACGGCGCCGGTGACGACCGGCGGGAAGACGCGGTTGATGATCTGTACGCCGAGGAAGTGGATCGCCACTCCCACGAGCGCGAGGACCAGTCCGGCGACGAGGATGGCGCCGGTGACGATCGCGTCGGTGGCGGGTGTGTCACCGCCCATGAGCGCCCGGATCGCGAGCACGCCGCCCACGAACGACGCGCTCGTCCCGAGATAGCTGGGGACCTTCCCCTTCACGATGAGCAGGAACATGATCGTTCCGACGCCCGAGAACATGATGGCGACGTTGGGGTCGAGTCCCATCACCAAGGGGAAGACGAAGGTCGCGCCGAACATCGCGACGACGTGCTGTGCCCCGAATCCGACCATCCGCGGCCATGACAGCCGCTCGTCGGGTCTGACCACCTCTCCAGGGGCGAGCGTCCTGCCATCGCCGTGTTTCGTCCAACCTGCAACCATCGAGCCCCACCTTTCACCGGGCCGTCGGTCGGTGAACCACCCCGCGGGCTTCCCTCCGGCGAATCCCCTTACAGCTGTTGCGGGCACGTTAGGACCGAAGCCATGCCCTTACATCGTCATGATCTGCCAAATCTGAGGGGCGTACCAGTGGACAACTCGCACACCGCGCACCTGCCGCCCCGGTGAGGGCCGCGTCCGCGAGCGGTCACTTGCCGACCACGCGGATCTCGAAGCCGTCGCCGCTCACCACCTGGCCTTCACGGATCTTGCAGGTCTTACGAAGCTCGACCTCGCCGTCCACCAGCACGTTGCCGTCGGCGATGAAGTGCTTGGCCTGGCCGCCCGTCTCGGTGACGCCGCAGTATTTGAGCAGGTCGCACAGCGGGATGTATTCGGTTTCCAGCTCGAAGGTCTCGTTCACGCCGAACAGCTTAGATCCCGCGTACGCGCTCTCCTCGCCGCACCGGGCTCGGCCGTCAGATCCCGCGCATCCGCAGGACGTGCAGGGCGAGGGTGAGGTTCAGACGCAGGTGGGCGTCCTCGGTGAAGCCACCGAGCATGCGCTCCAGTTTGCCGATCCGGTAGCGCAGCGTGTTGTAGTGGAAGTGCAGCCTGCGTGCCGTCTCGGCCACGTTGAGGTTGGTCTCCAGCAGCACCTGCAGCGTACGGCGCAGGTCGGCGTTCTCCGCGTCGTCGTCGGAGGCGAGCGGGCCGAGGGTCTCGCGGACGAAGGCGTGCAGCTCGGCGGTGTCGTTGACCAGTGACAGCAGCCGGTAGACGCCGAGCTGGTCGAAGTTCGCGACCGCGCCGTTGCCGTGGAGCTGGCGGCCCACCCGTGCGGCCTTCAACGCTTGCCCGTACGCCTCGGGCAGCGCCTCGGCCCCGATGGCGGTGCGGCTCGCGCCGGTGGAGAAGGTGGAGGGCAGGGACTCGGCGAAGGCCGCGGCGGCGTCCTTGGCGAGGCGGCTCGTGTCGACGGAGGCGTCCACGATGGTGACGACCTCGTGGGAGAACCCGGCCACCGCGCCGCGCGCGTCGTGGCGGCGCATCGCCCCGGTCCAGCAGGTGACGAGGCGGTCCTGGGCGGCGCGCTCGTCGCCCTCGGGATCGAGTTCGGCCACCAGCACGGTGACCGGGCGCTGCAGGTCCCAGCCGAAGGCCCTGGCCCGGGAGGCGACCCGCTCGGAACCTCCCGCCCTGCCGGTGAGCACGTCGCGCAGGAAGTCGGCGCGATACTTGCTCTCGACGGCGTTGACCGCCTCCTGCCGGGTCACCACCAGCGCGGCGACCGTGGCGGCACGTTCCAGAATGCCGACATCGCTGTCACCGATCGCCCCGGCCGGGCCGCAGGCGACGATCCTGCCGTGGTGGTGGCCGCCCGCCACGACCGGCACCGAGGCGTAGCGCCCCTCGGGGGCGTCGCGCAGCACGGTCACGTGCTCGACGGGTCCGGCCGCGGCCAGCACGTGCCCCATTCCGTCCAGGACGGCCACCCCCACTTTCAGCAGCCCGGCGACCTCGGCCGTCACCTCGCGCAGCCCTCCCCCCGCGAGCACGACCTGGACCAGTGCCCGGTGCGCCTCCTCGGCCCTGGCCAGCACGGCGGCCTGGCGGTTGAGGATGTCGGTCAGGACCTGGTTGAGGATGTCGTCGAAGCCGACGTCGTCGGGAAGCTGGATCAGCGGGAATCCCAGCCGGTCGGCCTGCTCCACCATCTCCTCGGGCAGCTCGTCGAGATAGCGGCCGAGTTTGACGGCGAGCGCGGCCAGGCCGCGCTCGTCGAGGTCGGCCACGAGCCTGCCGAGTGACTGGGGGGTGTTGCGCAGCGGGTAGCCGGTGGTGAGCAGCAGCTCGTGCGGCTTGACCCAGGCCAGGACGTCGGGCACCTCCATCACGTTGAGGCGCTGCACGACACGGTCCAGGCCCCGCTCCCCCGCGATCAGCCGGGCTCCCGCCAGTGTCGAGACGCCGAGGACCTCGCCGACGGCGACGCCGTGAATGATCGTTCCGGTGCTCGCCGGGCGCACGGGGGGTTCCATGAGGTGATTGTGACTGATGGACCCGTCTGTCAGGAAGAGCCAACCTTTGAGCAGAGTGTTGGCAGCTTTCTCCGTACGGCCTGCGTTCACGCCCGTTCTACCGTCTGCTCAATGGATGGGGGAGTCCGTGAGCGAGCGAACCGCTGGAGAGAAGAGCACCTTCACACCTACGGGGCCTGCCGAGGAGCGCTCATGACCGTTGGAACACGCCCGAGGACGCAGCGCGTATACACGCGGACGCACGGGACCGGCGCGGCCAGCACGACCCTGCGCCGGGTGCTGGAGGCACCCCGTCGCCCGGCGCGGGTGCTGGCGGCCTTCCCCGCAGGCGTCTACCTTGAGGTACGCACGGAGATGGAACCGCAGGTCATCGCGGTGGTGAGGGGGGACGCCACCCGCCTGCCCAACGCGATGGTGGTCACCGATCCGATGCCGCGCGTCGCGGTGGGCGACGAGGCGTCCGTCGGAGACGGCTCGATCGACGTCGGACGGCTCAGCCTGCGGGCCCACCGCTGGTGGAACCCGGCCCCGCCGCTCGGCGCCGTGGACACGGCGCGGCTGGTCCGCTCGCTGCCCGCGATGACGGAACTGTGCGAGCGCTCGCCGAGGCGTCCCGGGCTGGAGGGCAACGGCGCGGCCGGCCTGCTCGCCGAGGGCTGTGCCGAGGGCTCGTTGCTGAAAAGCGTGATGGCCGCCGAGCAGCTGGTCGGCCTGGGTCCCGGGCTCACGCCGAGCGGTGACGACGTGCTCGCCGGGTTGCTGGTCGCGCTGCGTCACCTGGGCGGGGCGTCGGGAGCCGGGCGCGCCGTGTGGCTGGCCGACTGGCTGGCCGCCGCGGTCACCTTCGACGTGCGCGGCAGGACCACTCCCATCTCCGCGGCGCTGCTGCACTGCGCCGCCCGGGGCGAGGCGAGTGGTGAAGTGCTGGCCGTGCTGCGAGGGCTCGCGGGCCGGCACTCCCTGGAACCGGCGCTGCACCGGCTCCTGCAACTGGGGCACACCTCCGGGGCCGACCTGGCGTGGGGGCTGCGGATCGGCCTCTCGGCGGTGATCGATTTGGAAGGCGGGGGCAATGGCGAGTGCTGAGGTGGTCCGGACGCGTACGGGGGTCTACCACGACTCCGTGAGTCTGATGCGGGTCAGCCGCACGGCGAGCGCGCTGCCCGGCGTGGAGGTCGCGGTGGTGGCGATGGCCACCGAGCTCAACCTTCAGATCGTCTCCGAGCTGGGTTTCGACCTCCCGCGGGCCGGTCCCGCCGACCTGCTGATCGCGCTGCGCGGTGCGGCCGACACCCTGGAGGCCGCGTCCGCGGAATTGGACGGGTTACTGGCCGCGCTGTCGGCCCCGTCCTCGGGCGGAGGCGGCGACGCCGAGCGCCCCGCGCGCACCGTCCGCGCCGCGGCCCGCGAGAGCGCCGCCGGCCTGGCCCTGGTCTCGGTGCCCGGCCGGCACGCGTTCGCCGAGGCGCTGGACGCGGTCGAGGCGGGACTGTCCGTGATGATCTTCAGTGACAACGTGCCGATCGAGCAGGAGGTGCTGCTCAAGAGGCGCGCCGCCGAACGCGGCGTGCTGGTCATGGGGCCCGACTGCGGCACCGCCGTGATCGGCGGGGCGGGCCTCGGCTTCGCGAACGTGCTGAGGCCCGGTCCGGTCGGGCTGGTGGCGGCCTCGGGGACGGGTGCGCAGCAGGTGACCTGCCTGCTCGACCTGGCGGGGGTGGGGGTGTCCCACGTGCTCGGGGTGGGCGGGCGCGACCTGTCCGCGGACGTGGGCGGGCTGTCCACCCTGCGTGCCCTGGAGGCCCTCGACGCCGACCCCGCCACCGAGCTGATCGTCCTGATCTCCAAGCCTCCGGCCCCGCAGGTCGCACGGACCGTCGAGGAGGCCGTCGCGAGGCTCGGCACGCCGGTCGTGACCGCGCTGCTCGGTCCCGGCCAGGCCGACCTCACCTCGGTGACCGAGGCTGCCCTGCGTGCCCTCGGCGTCCCGATCCCCACCTGGCCCTCCTGGCCCGCCCCCGGGACGCCCGACGCCCCCGCCGCGTCCCGGCGGCTCCCCGGGACCGGTGACCCGGGCACGGAAGGCACGGAAGGCACGGAAGGGAACGTGCGGGGAATCTACTCGGGCGGGACGCTGTGCGTGGAGGCGAGGCTCATCGCCGGGACCGGTGAGTTCACCGACTTCGGCGACGACGCCTACACGGTCGGCAGGGCCCATCCGATGATCGACCCGACGCTCCGCCTGGAGGCCCTGGCCGAGGTGCCGCCCGGCGACGTCGTCCTGCTCGACGTGGTTCTCGGCCATGGCTCCGACCCCGATCCCTCCGCCAGGCTCGCGCCCGCGATCGCCGAGGCCGTCGCCGGAGGCGTCACCGCGGTGGTGGCGCTGGTCGGCTCGGAAGGCGACCCGCAGGGGCTGGCCGCGCAGGCCGGGGCACTGAACGCGGCGGGGGCCGCGGTGTTCACGTCCAACGCCGAGGCGGCCGGGTACGCCGCGCGAGCGGCCACCGGGATCACCGCGAACGCTCGTTGATCGTCCGCCCTGTTCAGGCTGTCCGCCCTGTTCGCGCCGTTCGCTCGGGAGCGGAGGTTTCCGGGCTCGTTCCGGGCTCGTTCCGGGCTCGGGTCTTCGGGCCCGTTCCTGGCCCGGGTTTCAGCTGCTGAGGAGAAGTGATGACTCTGTCCATGCTTTCCGGCGAGCCGGAAGTGATCACGGTGGGAGCCGACGTACTCGGCGAGGCGCTGGACGCGCAGGCCGTCGCGCGGGTCCGGGTGGACTGGCGCCCGCCGATGCCCGGCACCGAGGCGGACCTGGCCAGGGTGCTGGCCGACCCGCGCAGGGTCCGCGCCAACGAGACGGCCGTGGGCCGCCTGGTCGCGGCGCGGCCGCAGCTCGTCAGCGTGCGGCCCGCGCACGAGGTGCTCGACCTGCCGGAGGGCACGTTCCTGCACGCCGGCCCGCCGATCGAGTGGGAGCGGGCGTCGGGGCCGATGCGGGGCGCGCTCATCGGGGCGATGCTGCTGGAGGGGCTCGCCTCCGACCCCGAGGAGGCCGAGGAACGGCTCGCCTCCGGGCGTGCCCGGTTCGACTCCTGCCACCACCACCGCACCGTCGGGCCGATGGCGGGTGTGGTCACCCCGTCGATGTGGATGTTCGAGGTGCGCGACGCCGAGCACGGCGGCACCGCCTACTGCTCGCTCAACGAAGGGCTGGGCAAGGTGCTGCGCTACGGCGCGTACGGGCCCGAGGTGCTGGAGCGGCTGCGCTGGATGGCCGAGGTGCTCGGCCCGGTGCTCCACGCCACCCTGAAGCGGAGCGGGCCGCTCGACCTCAGGTCGCTCGCCGCGCAGGCCCTGCAGATGGGCGACGAACTGCACAACCGCAACCGCGCCGCCACCTCGCTGATGGTGCGCGAGCTCGCCCCCGACGTGGTGGAGGCCGCTCCCGGCCACGCCGCCGAGGTCCTGCGCTTCGTCAACGGCAACGACCACTTCTTCCTCAACGCGGGCATGGCCGCGTGCAAGGTGAGCACGGACGCCGCGAGGGACGTCCCCGGTTCCACGATGGTCGTCGCGATGGCCCGCAACGGCACGGACTTCGGGATCCAGGTCTCGGGGCTGGGCGACCGCTGGTTCACCGGCCCCGCGGGCGTGCCGGACGGTCTCTATCTGGGCGCGTACGGCCCCGAGGACGCCAACCCCGACATCGGCGACTCGACGATCACCGAGACGGCGGGGCTGGGCGGCTTCGCGATGGCCGCGGCCCCGGCGATCGTGAGGTTCGTCGGCGGGAACGTGTCGGACGCGACGGCGGCCACCCGGTCCATGTACGAGATCACCCTGGCCGAGCACCCCGCGTACCAGATCCCGGGGCTGGACTTCCGGGGCACGCCGGTCGGCGTCGACGTCACGCTGGTGGCCAGGACGGGCCTGCTGCCCACCGTGAACACCGGTATCGCCGGACGGGTCGCGGGAACCGGGCAGGTCGGCGCGGGACTGGTCAGCCCGCCCGCCTCGGCTTTCACCTCGGCGCTCGCCGCGCTCGCCAAGGCGGCCGATCATGAACACCCGGTCACTTAGTGATCTTTTGTCTATTAAGATTGGGTAAAGCTGACATTTTCTCCGTCCGACGGTAGCATTCGGCGACGTCAGAGCGTGGACGCAAGATCAGTGGTCTGAAGAGCACTGATCCTGACAAATACCGTCATACGCCTTCTCGGCATGCAAACTTCCATAACCAAATGCCCTCTCGATATCGTGTCCACTTCGCAGGGCTGGTTCTGGGGAACGGGGAACGATGACCGATCGCTTGCTCGGGAGAAACCCCCAGGGGCCTGAGGGCGGCGATTCCGCGGGCGGGACACCGGAGGGCCAGGGCCGGCTGGTGGGCAGGCGCTACCGCCTGATGTCACCGGTCGGACGCGGCGGGATGGGCATGGTGTGGCACGCGCACGACGTCCTGCTCGACCGGGACGTCGCGGTCAAGGAGCTGATCCTCCCCTACGGACTCGACCAGGCGGGCAAGCAGGGAGCCCACCGGCGGATGCTGCGCGAGGCCCGCTCGGCGGCCCGGCTCAGCCACCCCGGCATCGTCACCGTCCACGACGTCGTCGAGGAGGACGGCCGCCCCTGGATCGTGATGGAGCTGGTCCGCGCCTGGTCGCTGGAGCAGGCCGTGCGGCAGAGCGGGCCACTGCCCGTGATCCAGGCCGCGGAGATCGGCGTCCGGGTGCTCGACGCGCTCCGCCACGCCCACGCCGCCGGAATCATGCACCGCGACGTCAAGCCCGGCAACGTGCTGCTCACCTCCGACCGGGTGGTCCTCACCGACTTCGGCATCGCCGCGATCGAGGGAGACGTGACGATCACCCAGACCGGCCTGATGATGGGCTCGCCCGCCTACATCCCGCCGGAACGGCTGTCGGGTCAGCCGTTCACGCAGGCCTCCGACCTGTGGTCCTTCGGCGCCACGCTGTACGCGGCGGTCGAGGGGCGCCCTCCCTACGAGGGACCGGACGCGGTGGCCGTACTCGGCGCGATCCTCACCCAGGAGCCCAGCCGTCCGCAACGGGCCGGTGCCCTGATCGCCGTCATCGAGGGTCTGCTCCGCAAGAACCCCGCCGACCGGATGAGCGCCTCACAGGTGTCGGACCTGCTCGATCGGGTGCTGCGCAGCCACGGCTCCAGCCCTCCGAACCGCGCGCCCAGCCCCATGCCCTCGTCGGTGCCGGTCCCTGGTGACTCCATACCGATGCACCTGATGCCCCCGCTGGACGTGCCGTCCGGGCCGCCCCCCTCCCGGATCATCGAGACGCCCTCGGGGCCGATCCGGGTCCCGTACGCCAACGACTCCTCCGACGGCGGCGGGCTCTTCGGCCCCCCGAGATCGCAGCGCGCGGACCTGCTGTCCTTTCCCGCCTCCGGCTCAGGCGGTTTTCCGCAGGCGGCCGGGGCCACCGATCCGGCCGGCGGGCACCAGCGCGGTTACGACGCGCTGCGCATCCCGGCCACAGGACCCGACGGCGATCCGTTCCACCCGCTGAGCGGTTTCTCCGGCGACCTGTCCATCGCACCGTCGTCCGCGCCGCGTCACGACGGGCAGGACGAGGCGTCCAAGGCCCGCGAGGCGGCACTCTGGCCCACCACCCCCTCGGTGCGGGAGGCGTCCTCCCGCACCGCCGTACGGGACTCGCGGTCCATCACCTCGCCCGGCCGGAGCGGGGCGCGCGACACCTCGCGCCGCGCCCGGGGAAAAAGCGGTCCCGGCCCCGACTTCCGCCTGCTCCTGCTCGGCGGGGGCGGCGTGCTCGCCGTCGTGGTCGCCGGACTGCTCGTCTTCCTGCCCGGCGAGACCTCCGACACCCCGGTCTCCGCGATCCCGTCCGCGGCGATCTCCGCGGCGGACGCGCCGGTGACCTCCACCGGGCCGGAGGAGGAGATCCCCGAGGGGTTCGAGCTGATGAGCGCCGCGGGTGTCTCCGGCGCGGTGCCCGGCGACTGGACGGTGAAGGCCGACCCCGGCGGAGTCGTCACCTTCACCGGGCCGAAGAGCGGCGGGCAGACCATCGTCGTCATCGAGGTGCCGGTCGAGGATCCGGTGACGGCGCTGGGCAGGGCGAGCAAGAAGGGCCTGGACGAATACACCGAGGTCGGCGTGACGGCGGTGAACTACCGTACGTGGAGGGCCGCGGACTGGGAGTACACCTACGTCCAGCCGAACGGCGTCCCGATGCACGGGCTGACACGCTACGTCGCCCTCAACGGCCGGACCGCCTACCAGATCACGTTCAAGGTCCAGGACCTGGACTGGGAGAAGAACTCGGACATCCTGGAGACGTTCTTCGCCACCTTCAGCTCGGTCAGCTGATCTCGGCCACCGGCCGTCACCCCCCGTTCCCGCCCGACGTCCACCATGTCGCCCACGAGGTGGCATCGTGGCGCGGTCATGAGTGATGGCAGACTTCGCTCGTGACCGCGAACCCCACGAACCTCACACCCCCCGGCGTCTCCCCCGGCGGGAAGGAGCGAGTCGCCGCCGTACAGCGGCGCACGCTCGCCGTCCTGTCCGCCGCCCAGATCAGCGGCGGGATCGGAGTCGCCGTGGGGCTCACCTTCAGTTCGGTGACCGTGAAGGAGCTCTCCGGCTCCACGACGCTCAGCGGGCTCGCCGGCACCGCGACCGTACTGGGCGCGGCGCTGCTCGCGCTGCCCACCGCGAGATCGTCCGGCAGGAACGGCAGGCGTGCCGGGCTCGCCCTGGCCTACGGCTGCGCCCTGCTCGGCTGCCTGGTCTCGCTGCTCGCGGTCGCCCTGGGCTCCTGGCCGCTGCTGCTGGCGGGGCTGGTGCTGTTCGGCGCGGCCAGCGCGGGCAACCTCGCCTCACGCTACGCCGCGACCGACCTGTCCCCGCCGGGGCACTCGGCCCGGCACCTGTCGCTGGTGGTGTGGGCCGCCACCATCGGGTCGGTCACCGGACCGAACCTCGCGGAGCCGGCCGAGCGGTTCAGCGCCGGGCTCGGGATGCCGCCGGGCAGCGGCCCGTTCGCCGTCGCCCTGGTGGGCTTCGCGATCGCCCTCGGCATCATCATGATCGCCCTGCGTCCCGACCCCCTGCTCCTGGCCCGTTCCACCGCCTCGGACACCTCCCCCGCCTCGGACACCTCCCCCGCCTCGGACACCTCCCCCGGCTCGGGCGCCCCCGCGCCCGGCCCCGCCTCCCCGGGGAAGGGCGCCGGGACGTTCCGTACCGCCTGGCGGGTACTGCGCGCGACACCCGTGGCGGTACGCGCGCTGATCGCGATCGCGGTGAGCCACACCGCGATGGTCTCGATCATGTCCATGACCCCGATCCACCTCGATCACGGCGGTTCGACGTACACGGTCATCGGGATCGTGATCAGCCTGCACATCGCGGGGATGTACGTCCTGTCGCCCGTGGTCGGCTGGCTGGCCGACCGGACGGGCAGGACAACGGTGCTGGTGGCCGGGATGGGTCTGCTGCTGGTCGCGGCCGTCCTCGCGGGCGGGGCCGGACCGCACGACGTCACGCAGGTGGCCGTCGGACTTCTCCTGCTCGGCCTCGGCTGGTCGTTCGGGCTGATCTCCGGCTCGGCGATGCTCAGCGAGGCCGTGCCGCTGGCACACCGCACCCCCGTGCAGGGCCTCTCCGACCTGCTGATGAACGTCTGCGGCGCGGCCGGCACCGTGATCGCCGGTGTGATCGTCGGTGGCCTGTCGTACGGCGTGCTCGGCGCGGCCGTCGCGGTCATGGTGACGGTCACCGGCGCCTGGCTCGCCCTCACCCGCGCCTGAGCCGCGACCGTCCTCACCCCGGTCCGCTCCACCCGGCGCCCGGGAGGGCCCGAAACCGTCTGGGACATCCGGACCCACCGGGCGTCACTTCGCGTCGGCGTAACACCTGACCGGGACGGCCGGCATGGGAAAGCGCACCGGGGTCGATCCGAACAACAGCCGGGTCGCCTCCTCCGCGGCCTTGCCGACCGCCGCGACGACCTCGTCCGCCTGCCCGGCCGGGCAGTGCACCATCACCTCGTCGTGCTGGAAGAACACCAGCCTGGCCGGGTCGGGCAGCAGGCCGCGCAGCACGGCCATCAGCACGAGAGCCCACTCGGCCGCGGTCGCCTGGACGACGAAGTTGCGGGTGAACCGGCCGCGGTCGCGAGCCGCACGGCCTCCCTCGGGGCCGGAGACCAGCTCCCGCCAGCCGGCGGAGGGCGGGGGCGAGGTGCGGCCCAGCCAGGAGCGGACCACCTTGCCCTCCTCCCCCGCCCTGGCGGCGTCTTCCACGAACTGGTAGGCGCGGGGAAAGCGCCGGCGCATCACGGCCAGCAGCTTGGGCGCGTCTCCGCTGGTGCCTCCGTACATCGCCGACAGCATCGCGATCTTGGCGTTGTCGCGCTCACCGCCGAACACCTGCGCCAGCGCCTGGTAGAGGTCCGTCTGCCCGGCGGCCCTCGCCAGGCCGGCATCCCCCGCCATCGCGGCCAGCACCCGCGGCTCCAGCTGGGCCGCGTCGGCGACGACGAGCGTCCAGCCGTCGTCGGCCACGACGACCTTGCGCATCAGCTTGTGGATCTGCAGGGCCCCGCCACCGTTGGTCGCCCACCGGCCCGTCACCACTCCGCCCACCACGTACTCGGGCCGGAAGCGGTGGTCGCGCACCCACTGGTCGGCCCAGGCCCAGCCGTGGAAGCTGTAGAACCTGGCCATCTCCTTGTAGGCGAGCAGGGGCGCGACGCCCGGGTGCTCGACCTGCTTGATGTCGTGGGCCCGGGTGGAGGCGACGGGCACGCCCGCCGCCTTGAACGCCCTCAGGATCTGCTGCGGGGAGTCGGGGTTGAACGGCGTGCCGAACGCCGCCGTCACCTCGTCGGCCAGGGCCTGGAGCTTGACGGGCCGCATGCCGTGCACCGGACGCGGGCCGAGCAGTCCGGTCAGCAGCTCGTCGTGCACGTCCCGGCGCCAGGGCATGCCCTCCCTCGCCATCTCCGCGGCGACCAGCGCCCCCGCCGACTCCGCCGCGACCAGGAGCCGGAACCGCCCGGGGTCGGCGGTGGCCTCGACGCGCCGCAGCTGGTCGGCGTAGACCTCGGCGACCAGGTTCGCGTCCGGCGGGGACGCCTCCTCCTCGAAAAGGGTGGCCTGCCGTGTCTGGGGCCCGTGGGGATCGTCGGGCACGGGCAGGCCGTGCAGCCGGGCGTGGGCCGCGGCGGCGGACCTCGGCTCGCCGAACCGCCCCTCGTGGGCCAGGAGCAGGCCCTCGGTCAGCGCGAGGTCGTGGCAGCGCGCCAGCCGCACTCCCGCGGCGAGCAACGCGGGGTAGGTCTCCCGTGTGTCGGCCCAGATCCAGCGCGGCCCGCGGGCCTCCAGCTCGCGGACGGCCGCGGCCAGATCGGCGACGGCCTCGGCGGACTCGCCGTCCACACGCAGCACGCCCCCGCCCCCGGGAGCCGCCGCGACCGACACGTGCATACGCCCACCCTGCCACGCCGGTACGACATTCCCGATCAGGCGAGCGGTATGACGATCTCGTCCTCGACCGGAGGTTCGATCTCCTGCGGCAGGCAGCCGGTGGCGGCGAAGCAGCGGATCGTGAGGGCCTGGGGGGTGACCGAGATGTGCAGGAAGCTCTTGAAGAACGGCGGGGTGTCCCAGTCGGACAGCTCCGACAGGTAGCGGTGGAACGTCCTGCCCACCGGCAGCCGCAGCGGCATCGGCCAGCCGCCGAGGATCCTGGCGGCCCACCGCATCCGCCGGGTGATCGGCACGGCCGGGATGTCCCTCACCGGGGTGTTGCCGATCTGCCGGGACATCAGCGCCGCGCTCTCGTCGGGCGTGAGGTAGAGCCATCGCATGCGCAGCCGGTCGCTGTAGAGCCCGCTGTAGAACGAGAGCGAGTCGCCGCGCAGCGGGTAGCAGCGGTAGTCGTCCTCGTCCACACCGCCCACGGTGACCCTCGGGATGGTGTGGGTGGCGTGCATGAAGGCCCCTGAGCCGCCCGCCACGAGATACTGGATGGTCCGGTCCCCGACCTTGACCGGGAAGCGCTGGTAGTTGTGCACGTCACCGCCTATCGCCGCGACGTAGTTGTGCGCGGGGTCGGTGACGATGTCGTCGACGGTGCCGCCGCCCTCCAGCTTCGACGGCTTGTAGTCGTTACGGCTGTAGATGGGCTTTCCTGTGATCAGCACCTTGGGCCGGGGGTCGCGGGAGACCTCGCGCAGCCAACCGGCCTGCTCGGAGTCGATGCCGCCGAGGATGCCGGTGTCCACCCCGACGATGAGCAGCCCCGGGGTCTCCATCGCCCAGTAGGGGGCGGGTTGCACGGCCCGCTGCCCCGGCTTCCCCCGCAGCTCGCGCGCCCTCGCCAGCCGAGCCTCGTCGATCTTCTCCGGCTTGCGCCAGAGCAGACCTCGCAATCCCGACGGCGACGGCTTGCTCCCCTCGTTCTCGGCCTCCAGCGCGGGGGCCTCGCAGAAGACGCGCATGAAACCACCGAGCCCGTCGTACCAGTCGTGGTTGCCGGGGATCGCGTAGATCGGCGCCCGGTAGTCCTGGTACGGGCGGAAGAACTTGTCCTCGTACTCGTTACCCGAGCCGGTGGGGTAGATCACGTCGCTGGCGACGACCGCGAACGCGGTGTCCTCACCGACTTTGAGCATGCCCGGCACCACGGCGTACTGCGAGGCGTCGCCCTCCCCCGTGTCGCCGAGGACAAGAAAGGAGAACTCGGTGCCGACGTCCATCGGGATGCGGAAGGAGGGATCGACCCCTCGTTCCCGCTGAGAGCCCACCCAGCGCGCCCTCACCTGCCCCGAGGGGTCTCCGAACAGGATCGAGAGGACCTCGTTCCGCGACTGCCAGAGGGTGCGCGGGTTCAGCCAGGAGAAGGTCTCCTTGCTGGGCAGCAGGTCCTTGAAGGTGCCCGTCTGGGCGCAGGACCAGCCCGCGCCCTCCTCCGACACCCGGGAGGAGACCTCACGCCCGCGCTCCGCCACCTGTCCCATGTCAACCATGGCCCATATCTTGGCAACGATCTTAAAGAACCGCATATCTCTCGGGAAAGGTGGCCGATCTCGAAACCGTCGAGGGCCGTCGAGGCAGGCCCGGGTCGCGGCCCGCGCGGCGCGGCGCCGCCGAACGCGCGGGCCGGAGCGGAGCCCGCCGGGCCCGTCACCCGCCCGGCGGGACGAGAACGCCGGGGTTGAGGATGCCCTCGGGGTCGAGCCTGCCCTTGATCCCGCGCAGGATCTCCACGCCGAGGTCGCCGATCTCGGTCGCGTAGGCCTCCCGGTGGTCGCGGCCGACGCCGTGGTGGTGTGAGACGGTGCCCCCTGCCGCGACGATCGCCTCGTTGACCGACCGTTTGGCCTCCTCCCACTGCCCGACGGGGTCGTCGCCCTGCGCCGTGACGACCGTGAAGTACAGGGAGGCGCCGGTGCCGTACACGTGGGAGATGTGGCACATGACCAGTGGCGAGCCGAGCGAGGCGTGCAGTGAGAGCCGTACGGCGTCGTAGAGGCGAGGCAGGTTGGACCAGAAGCCCGCCGTCTCCAGGGTCTCGACGGTCGCCCCGGCGGCGAGCAGCGAGTCACGCAGGTAGGGCGCCGAGTAGCGTCCGTGAACCCACGCCTCCCCCGGATCCGTGCCGAGGGGGACGCCGCCGAGTCCGGACAGCACGGCGGCGACCCGCTCGCGCAGGGCGGGCACCTCGGAGAAGCCCTCGTAGCCGGCGATCGCCAGGCAGCCCGCGCCGGTCGGCGAGGCGCCTATCTCGCCGGGGCGCGCCAGGCCCACCATCGTCTCGGTCTCGTCGGACAGGCGCAGCACGGTGGGCACGGTGCCCTGCTGGACGAGGTGTCGCAGCGCGGCCGATCCCTCCGCGAACGACGCGAACCGCCACCCCTCGTAGACCCGCTCCCCGGGCGCGGGCCGGACACGGAGTCTCAGGGAGGTGATCACGCCGAAGGCCCCCTCCGAGCCGAGGATCACCTGGCGCAGGTCGGGCCCGGCCGCCGACCTGGGGGCCCGGCCCAGCTCAAGGGTCCCGCGTGAGGTGGCCACGGTCATGCCGACCACCATGTCGTCGAAACGCCCGTATCCGGCCGAGGCCTGCCCGCTGGAACGGGCGGCGGCGAAACCTCCCAGGGTGGCGTACTCGAACGACTGCGGGAAGTGCCCCAGGGTGAACCCGTGCCCGGCCAGAAGCCGCTCGGCCCTCGGCGCCCGGAGTCCTGGCTCCATCTCCGCGACCATCGACTCGGCGTCGACGGCGATCAGCCGGTCGAGGCGGGCCAGATCCAGCGCTACGACGCCGGCGAAGCCCCGCCTGCTCGCGACCAGGCCGCCGACCACGGAGGTCCCGCCCCCGAAGGGGACCACGGCGATCCGGTGGGCGGCGCAGGCGGCCAGCACCTCCAGCACCTCACGGTGCGAACCGGGCAGCACCACCGCGTCGGGCGCGTCGGAACCGTCTCCGGCGCGCATGCGCATCAGGTCGGGGGTGGACTTGCCGCGGGTGTGCCGGACGCGGGCCTCGTCGTCGGAGCGCACGTGATCGGCGCCGACGACGCCGCGCAGTTCCGCCAGCACGGGCGGCGAGAGGGTCACGGCGGGCAGCCGCACCTCGCCCAGCTCGGCGGCCCTGGTCGGATTCGGACTCACGCCCAGCACGTCGTGGAGCAGTTTTCTCACCGGTTCGGGCAGGTCGGCGGCCTTGCCGGGGTCGCCCCAGCCGGACCAGAGCATGGGCTCGGTGCCACTCGTCGGATTTTCCACCCTTACACTGTGACACATGACGTCTATTCGTCACAATGCGGACGCAGGGAGCGGCGACCAGGTGCTGGACGCCGCCCACGAGGTGGTCCTCGCGGTGGGAGTGCGGCGCGCCACGCTCACCGACGTGGCACGCAGGGCCGGGCTCTCCCGCATGACGATCTACCGCCGCTGGCCCGACATGCGCGCCCTCGTCGCCGACCTGATGACCCGCGAGTGGGTGCGCGTCGCGGACCGGTTCGCGGTCGGCGACCCGGTCACCTCCGCGGTGGCGGTGGTACGGGCACTGCGCGACCACCCGCTCTGGCGGAAGATCGTCGAGGTGGACCCGGAGTTGCTCCTGCCCTACCTGCTGGACCGCAGGGGGGCGAGCCACGAGGTCATGCTCGCGCTCGTGGAGGCGGCGATCGTCCGCGGCCAGGAGGGGGGCACCGTACGGCTCGGTGACCCGGCGGGGATGGCCAGGGCCGTATTGCTCACCGCCCAGTCGTTCCTTCTCTCCGGCCGGACCATGCTCGGCCCGGCCGGCACCGGCACCTCGGACGGCCCGATCAGCCTGGACGACCTGGACGCAGAGCTCGCCACGCTCCTGGAAAGGTACCTGCGACCGTGAACTCCTCTCTCAACGCCGCCCGCCGCGCACGCGAGCTGGCCGAGGTGCGCGACCTCGTGGTGGACGTGCTGGTGGTGGGACTGGGCGCCACCGGTGCCGGGGCGGCGCTCGACGCGGCCTCCCGCGGTCTCTCCGTCGCCGCGATCGACGCCCACGACATCGCCTTCGGGACCTCCCGATGGAGTTCCAAGATGATCCACGGCGGGCTCCGCTACCTGGCCAAGGGGCAGGTCGGGGTGGCCTACGAGAGCGCGCTGGAGCGCGGCCACCTGCTCAGGCGCACCGCGCCGCACCTGGTCAGGGCCCACCCCTACCTGCTGCCGCTCGTCCCCGGGATCTCACGCCGCCACGCGGCACTGCTGATGACCGGATACCGCCTCGGCGAGAGACTGCGGGTCGCGGCTCGCACGCCCCGCCACCTTCTGCCCGGCCCCTCACGGATCTCCGCCGCGCGGGCCCTCACCCTCGCCCCGCCACTGGGTTCGCGCGAGCTGCGCGGCGCCCTGCTGTCCTGGGACGGGCGCCTGACCGACGACGCCCGCCTGGTGATCGCCGTGGCCAGGACGGCCGCGGCCCACGGGGCGAGGATACTGACGCGTTGCCGTGCGCTGGAGCTGTCGGGCGACGGCGCGCTGGTCCGCGACGAACTCGGCGGGGACGTCTTCACGATCCGGGCCAGGACGGTGGTCAACGCCACCGGCGTCTGGGCCGCCGGATTGCACCCGGGCATCCGGCTGAGCCCTTCGCGCGGCACCCACCTGGTGCTGCGGCCCGAGACGCTGCCCGGCCTCGCCGCGGGACTGCACGTGCCGGTTCCCGGGGAGAGCAACCGTTTCGTCCTGGTCCTCCCCCAGCCCGACGGGCGGATCTACGTCGGCCTCACCGACGAGGCGGTGGAGGGCCCGGTCCCTGACGTGCCACAGGCACCGGAGGAGGACGTGACCTTCCTGCTGTCCATCCTGAACTCCGTGCTGGAGGAGCCGATCCGGCGCCAGGACGTCGCCGGGACCTACGCGGGACTGCGGCCACTGCTCGCCGGCGCCGGCGGCGGGCGCAGCGCCGACCTGTCCAGGAGGCACACGCTGCTGAGCACGCCGGACGGGCTGGTGACGGTCGTGGGCGGCAAGCTCACCACCTACCGGCGGATGGCCGAGGACGCGGTCGACCGGGCCGTGTCACTGGGCCGGCTCGACGCGGGACCGAGCCGCACGGCGGATCTTCCCCTCGTGGGGGCCGGCGGCGCGCGCCCCGGGAAGGGCGCGAACGGCGACGAACGCGACGGCCGGGAGGCGGACCGGCTGGTTGAGCGGTACGGGAGCGAGGCCGGCGCCGTACGCTCCCTGATGGCGCAGGACCCCCGGCTCGCCGAGCCCGGGCCGACCGGGGTCACCGGGGCCGAGTTCGTCTGGGGTGTCAGGCACGAGGGCGCCCTGGACGTGGACGATCTCCTGGACCGGCGGACCAGGATCGGCCTCGTCCCGCGGGACCGCGACGCGGCCCTGCCCCTGGCGCGTGCCGCACTGGCCTACTGATGCCCGCACGCCGGAGCCGGAGGGCCGCCGGCGTACCGCCTTCGTTCACCTGTGATCGTTTCATTCCCCTCCCCTAACCGTTAGGTTAGTCTTACCTAAGTCAGGGTGAGGAGAGAGTGTGGACACGGGGAGCGTCGTGGGCAGGGCGGACACAGCGGTCAGGGGATGCGCCCACCCTGCGGGCTGTCACACCGGTGAGCTGCCGCTCCACGCCAGCGCGACCGTCGGAGTCCGCTTCTGGCTTCTCATCGAGCACCCCGGCCCCTGGGCCTCCCACCTGGAAGACTGCGATCTTCCCGAAGACGTTCACACTCTTATCAAACGGGCCACGCGGCTCGGCATCCGCCCCCAGCTGATCCGCCGCCCGGGGCGTAGAAACCTCGTGGAAACCGGCATTCACGTCATGGTCGCCGACTCCGGGTCGCCCGAACCATGGATCGCCGAAGGCGTCATCGCAGGTCCGGACGATCTTAACCTTGACAGCGTGGCGGCCGGAGTGGTCCCGGAGTCCTGCATACTTGTGAGTGAGCCGGTTTTTCTGGTCTGCACGCATGCCAAGCGCAACGCGTGCTGCGCCCGCATTGGACTACCCCTCGCTCGGTCCTTGGCAAAAACGTTGCCGGACACAGTATGGGAAACATCACATGTTGGCGGCGATCGATACGCCGCCAACCTTGTGTGCTTGCCACACGGGCTTTACTACGGCAGCATGTCTCAGGCTGCTGCGGTCGCGGCAGCCAACGCGTACCGGTCCGGCGAGGTCATCCTCGACCGTTTCCGGGGACGCGCAGGCATCCCTGAGCCACTGCAGGCCGCTGAGCATTTCATCCGCGTTCATACGGGCGATCTCTCGGTTGGCGGAGTGGCCGTGGAATCCTCCAGGTTGGACGGCGCCGTCACCGAGGCCTTTGTGCGCGGTAATGGCACCCGTTTTCGGGTAGTGGTTGAACCCATGACGCTGACAACGCCATGTGGTACGGCTTGCGCCGATACGATCACTACCTACCGGCTGGTCACGCTGGACAGGGTAGCCCCTGTGCGGTACGCCACGTCCGCGCTGACCTGACCTGAGGGAACATCACGGCCAATCCAGGCGTTGTCCTCAGGGACGCCACAAGCGTCCAATGCGGCATAAACCAGAAATACCCTCTCAACTATAAGGTGGTTTTCTCATGTCTCAGGTACGTCGGCAGACCGCCCGGCCTCGGCCCAGCTGGGGCTGGCAGGATGACGCCGCGTGCCGGGGCGAGGACCTCGTGCTCTTCTTCGGCCCCGACGGCGAGCGTCAGCCCGAGCGTGACATCCGCGAGCGTAAGGCCAAGGCGATCTGTGCCCAGTGCCCCGTTCGCGCCGAGTGCCTGGACTACGCGCTCTCCCGTCCGGAGAAGTACGGCACCTGGGGCGGTCTGAACGAGGATGAGCGCGCCTCCGAGCGTCGCCGTCGTATGCGCCGCGCCGCCAGCGCCGGCATCAGTGCCGTCGCCTGAGCAGTACCTCCACCCGGCTTCCCCCGCACGTGTGATCTCGCGAATCCCCTGCGAGATCACACGTCGTCGCGTCGGGCCCCGCGCGTGCGGCCTCCCGGAACGGGCGACCGCACGGCGGGCTTCCCTCGCACTCTCCAGGCCCATCAGGGCCTTTTCGCGTTTCAGGGCCTGTTGCGGCCCGCCTTCCGCATCTGCCTGGTGATGCTCTTCCACCTGCCCTGGAGTTCCTTGCGGAGCCGCGCGTCACTCCTCGACGCCATCCACGCGGCCTCCCTCTGAAGCTTGTTCCAGCTTTCCAGCCGCCGCTCGGGAAGGGTGCCGTCCTCGATCGCGGCGATCACGGCGCAGCCCGGCTCGCTGTCGTGGCGGCAGTCGCCGAACCTGCACCGCGCGGCGAGCTCCTCCAGGTCCGAGAAGACCCTGTCCACCCCCTCGCCCATGTCGTACAGGCCGATGCGGCGGATACCGGGCGTGTCGATGACGAGCCCCCCTCCCGCGAGCGGGATGAGCTCGCGGTGCACGGTGGTGTGGCGGCCCCGGCCGTCGCCGGCCCTGACCTGCTGGGTCCCCATCACCCCCTCTCCCGCCAGGGCGTTGACGAGCGTCGACTTACCCGCCCCCGAGGCGCCCAGCACCACCGCGGTGCGGGTGCCCTCAAGGTAGCCGCGGACGATGTCGACGCCCTCGCCACTGACGGAGCAGACCGGGTGCACGTCCACACCCGGCGCCGCCGAGGCGACCTCGTCCATCAGGAAGCCGAGGCCCTCGCCGATCAGGTCGGACTTGGTGACGAGCACCACGGGACGCCCCCCGCTCTCCCAGGCGAGCGCGAGCAGCCGCTCGATCCTGCCCAGGTCGGCGGTGTCGGTGGCGTGCAGGGCGGGCTCGGCGACGAAGACGACGTCGACGTTGGCGGCGAGCACCTGGCCCCGGGAGTCGCCGGAGAGCCCGCCCCTGGAGACCCTGGCGACGCCCCCGCGCACGAACGCGGTGCGCCGGGGCAGAAGCGCCTCCAACTCGAAACGGCCCTCGGGCAGGCGGCGGAGCCCGGCCCAGTCGCCGACGCAGGGCAGGGCCACGGGATCGGCGGCGGCGTCGCGCCGCACCCTGGCGCCGTAGTCGGCCCGGAGATGACCCAAGGCCGTCAGCACCTCGGCGGCACCGCGATCGACGCGGGACACCCGGGCGGGGATCAGGCCTGCGGGAAGCTCGGCGGCGAAGGAGTCGTTCCAGCCGAGCGAGGTGAGAACGGGTGAGGAAGGGATGATCGGAGAAGACAACGTAGGCACCCTTGTGAAAGGCCGGGCGCCCCGTCGCGAATCGGCTAGGCGGGCACCCGGAGGTTGATGGACGGCAGGCTCACCAGAACAATCCGCATGCTTCCCACCTCCTGTCACCTCGTGGCCGCGCGCTTCTCGAACGGCTTCTCCGGGAGAACCTTAACGCATCGCCTCCCGCCCGGCGCAAACACATTTCGCCGCGTCCCCCGGGCCGGGCCCGGGGGATTCCAGCCGGCTCGCGGCCTGGACGTCGTCCGGCGCGCCGCGAACCGGCGGAGATTCCCCCAAGGGCGGGGCCGGCGATCGGAGTGGAGATCACCCCGATGGCGGCCCGCCCGGCGGGGGCACGGTCACAGGCCGGGGGCGGGGAAGTGGGAGGTGAGCTCCTTGACCTCCCGGTGGACCCGGACGATGACGTGCTTGGCCTCGTCCTCGTCCTTGGCCAGGGCGGTGACGACCTGGTCGATCCAGGCACCGATCTGCCGCATCTCGGCGACGCCCATGCCCCGGCTGGTCACGCCCGCGGTGCCGATGCGGATGCCCGAGGGGTCGAACGGCTTGCGCGTGTCGAAGGGCACGCTGTTGTAGTTGGTCTCCAGCCCGGCCTTGTCGAGGGCCTGGGCGGCGGGCTTGCCGCCGATGCCCTTGGGGGTGAGGTCGAGCAGGATGAGGTGGTTGTCGGTGCCGCCGGAGACCAGGTCGAAGCCTCGGGCCAGGAGCTCCTCGGCCAGCGCCCGCGCGTTCAGGACCACCTGGCGGGCGTAGTCCCTGAAGTCGTCGGTCGACGCCTCCTTGAGCGCCACCGCGATGGCCGCGGTGGTGTGGTTGTGCGGCCCGCCCTGCAGGCCGGGGAAGACGGCCTTGTTGAGTGCGGTGGCGTGCTCGTCGGAGGTGGCCATGAGCATGGCGCCCCGGGGACCGCGCAGGGTCTTGTGGGTGGTGGTGGAGATGACGTCCGCGTGGCCGACAGGCGACGGGTGTGCGCCACCGGCCACCAGGCCCGCGATGTGCGCGATGTCGGCGGCGAGCACCGCCCCGACCTCGCGGGCGATCTCGGCGAAGGCCGGGAAGTCGATCGTGCGGGGCACCGCGGTGCCACCGCAGAAGATCAGCTTGGGGCGTTCGCGCAGGGCGATCTCACGCACCTCGTCCATGTCGACGCGGCCGGTGTCCTGCCGCACGCCGTAGCGGACCGGGTTGAACCACTTGCCGGTGGCCGAGACCGACCAGCCGTGGGTCAGGTGGCCGCCGAAGGGCAGGCCCATCCCCATCACGGTCTCGCCCGGCTTCAGGAAGGCCAGGTAGATGGCGAGGTTGGCGGGCGAGCCCGAGTAGGGCTGCACATTGGCGTGGTTCACGCCGAACAGGGCCTTGGCCCTGTCGATGGCGAGGGTCTCGATCTGGTCGATGACCTGCTGGCCCTCGTAGTAACGCTTGCCGGCGTAGCCCTCGGAGTACTTGTTGGTCAGGACGGTGCCGGTGGCCTCAAGGACGGCCTTGGAGACGTAGTTCTCCGAGGCGATCAGCTTGACGGTGTCGGCCTGCCGCCGCTCCTCGGCCTTGATGAGCTCGGCGATCTGCGGATCCACGCTGGAAAGAGCACTCATGCGCCTTCACTCCCCTGTCGTCGTCGACATCGCGCGAAGACCCAGGCGCTCGGCCTCCTCGCTCTTTCGCTCCCCGGTGGTCTCTCCCACCTTATGCGCCAGTCGCGGCTTAGACGATAGCGGACTACGCCGCGCGCCCGGCGCGACCTGCGCCCTCGACAGGCCAGAGCCGGTCGACCTCGGCGTTGAGCGTGGCGCCGATGAGCACGGCCAGCGCGGTGATGTAGAGCCACAGCAGCACCGCGATGGGCGCGGCGAGCGAGCCGTAGATGGAGACCGGCGAGAACCACGCGGCGAGGACCGCGCGCAGCACGGCGGCGCAGGCGATCCAGATGACGAGCGCGAGCATCGCTCCCGGAAGCTCTCGCCACCAGCGCGTGCGCACGGGCACGCTCACGTGGTAAAGCAGGGTGAGGAAGATCACCGAGCCGATGACCACCACCGGCCAGTAGAGGATGTCGACCAGCACGGCGTAGTCCGCGGGCAGGGCCCCGCGCAGCGCGGCCGGGCCGAGGACGAGCACCGGCATCACCACGAGCCCGATCAGCAGACCCGCCAGATAGAAGCCGAAGGACATCAGGCGGGTGCGGATGATGCCGCGCTCCTCGCCGAGGCCGTAGGCGACCGAGATCAGGTCGACGTAGACGAACAGCGCCCGCGAGCCCGACCAGAGCGCGAGCAGGAAGCCCAGGGAGATCAGCGAGACCTGGTTCTCAGGTTTCAGCACGTCCTCGATGAGGGGGGTGACGACGGTGTCCACGGCGTTGTCGGTGAACAACAGGTGGGCCTGCACATCGATCCAGTCGCTGACGTTCTTGACCGTCTCGGGGCCGAACACGCGGGTCAGCTGGCCGAGCACGCCGATCAGGCCGAGCATGAACGGCGGCAGCGACAGCAGCGCGAAGAAGGCGGCCTCACCCGCCAGGCCGGTGACACGGTAGGTGACGCCCGCGTTCGTGGTCGCGACCACCAGGGTCCACACGTCGGTGCCGCGGATCCACGAGAGCAGCGCCCGCAGCCTGCCCCAGACGTCCCTGCGGATCCACGCGATGCGGGTACGCAACCGCACCCTGGGCCCGCGCGGAGGGCGCCGCTCCGGCCCGGGCCGATGGGCCGGGGCATCAGTGGACGTCATGCCACACAACGGTATTCCTAGCCGCTCTTGATCACGAGTCAGGCGGGCAACGATCGAATCTCGCCCCCTTGCCCTGGGCGTCCGCGGTGAAACCTACCTGCGGTAGAACGCCTCGGCGTCGTCGACGTCGACGATGCGCGCGCCCAGCGGCAGCAGGGAGACCGGGATCAGCTTCAGGTTGGCCAGGCCCATCGGGATGCCGATGATCGACAGGAAGAGCGGGATCGAGGTCAGCAGGTGCCCGATCGCGAGCCAGATGCCGGCCACGACGAACCAGATCACGTTGCCGATGGTCGACAGCGCACCCGCGTCGGGGTCGCGCACCACGGTCCTGCCGAAGGGCCACAGCGCGTAGGCGGCGATCCGGAACGACGCGATGCCGAACGGGATCGTGATGATCAGGACACAGCACACGATTCCCGCGAGGACGTAGCCGATCGCCAGCCAGATCCCCGCAAAGACCAACCAAATGATGTTCAACAGTGTCCGCATATTTACGAGCATGTCAGGCGAAGAGAGGTCGATTCCATCCGGCGTCTCCCTGGAACGCCCCTGATCCGGACCCCGACACCAGGAGAGCGCCTCCCCCGCCCCCCGCGCTCCGGCGAAGTCCCCGTCGATCGCGGGTCAGATCCCGGGAAACCGGGCGGCGTCCCGGCGAGGAGGGCACAGAATGGAGCCATGATCTGCGAGGACTGCAAGGAGCGGCGGCACGCCGAGTGCCGGGGAGGCTCGTGGTGCGACTGCCAGCACCTGCCCGTCCAGGAGCCTCGGGAGTCGGCACTGGACTGGCCCCGCCAGGGCTGATCCCGGCCCCGGCGTCCGCCACGCCCGGCGAGACCCCGCCGCCCGCCCGCCGCCCGCCCGGCGGCCGGAGGGCGGGCGGCGGGGTCTCGGCGCGGGCCCTGGTACCACGTCCGCGTCCAGATGGTGGACCCCACATTGGACATCCACGGTGCCCGGGGTATCGTCATAGGCATGCCAGCGGACCCCTTGCTCGTCGTGCGACGCCACGTCGACCTCCTGCGTGTCCGTAGCGCCATCTGTTGTGACGTCCGTTAACCGTCGCCCCCTGCTGATTTCACCCAGCTCGGCCGCGTAACAGGCGTCCTCTTCTGAGTAACCGACCCCCGCACTCGACGATGAGGCGGGAGGTGCCACCTGTGCGCGTCCGGAAATCATTCCATCGAGCCACAAAAGGACGCGCGCATGACGACCCCAGCCCGGTCGGCGAACCGACATCACAAGCGCCCGCGCGGCGAAGGTCAGTGGGCCCTCGGTTACCGTGAGCCGCTGAACAAGAACGAGGAGAACAAGAAGAACGACGACGGGCTCAACGTCCGTCAGCGGATCATCGACGTCTACTCCAAGCACGGCTTCGACTCCATCGACCCCGCCGACCTGCGCGGCCGGATGCGCTGGTTCGGGCTCTACACCCAGCGCAAGCCCGGGATCGACGGCGGCAAGACCGCGATCCTGGAGCCCGAGGAGCTCGACGACCGCTACTTCATGCTCCGGGTCAGGATCGACGGCGGCCGGCTCAACCTGGCCCAGCTGCGCGTCATCGCCGACATCTCCAATCTCTACGGCAGGGGCACCGCCGACGTCACCGACCGGCAGAACATCCAGCTGCACTGGATCGAGATCGAGGCCGTTCCCGACATCTGGGAACGCCTGGAGTCGGTGGGCCTGTCCACCACGGAGGCCTGTGGCGACACCCCGCGCGTCATCCTGGGCTGCCCGCTGGCCGGGATCGACACCGACGAGGTCATCGACGGTTCCGCGCAGATCCAGGAGATCTACGACACCTACATCGGCGACCCGGCCTTCTCCAACCTGCCGCGCAAGTTCAAGTCCGCGGTGAGCGGGTGCCCGGCGCACTGCACCGTGCACGAGATCAACGACGTGGCGTTCGTGGGCGTGGTGAACGAGAACGGCGAGCGCGGCTTCGACCTGTGGGTGGGCGGCGGCCTGTCCACCAACCCGATGCTGGGCAAGCGGCTGGGCGTCTTCCTCACCCCCGACCAGGTCGCCCCCGCCTACGGCGGCGTGATCGGCATCTTCCGCGACTACGGCTACCGCCGCCTGCGCCACCGGGCCAGGATCAAGTTCCTGATCAACGACTGGGGCCCGGAGAAGTTCCGCGACGTCCTGGAGAAGGAATACCTGGGATACGTCCTGCCCGACGGCCCCGCGCCCGAGCAGCCGCGAGGCGGCCGCCGGGACCACGTCGGCGTCTTCCCCCAGAAGGACGGCAACTTCTACGTCGGCTTCGCCCCGAAGGTCGGCCGCCTCGACGGCGACAAACTGAACCTCATCGCCGACATCGCCGAGCGGCACGGTTCCGACCGGGTGCACACCACGGTCGAGCAGAAGATGGTCATCCTCGACGTGGCGCCCGACAGGGTCGACAGCCTCGTCGCCGAGCTGGAGGCGGGCGACCTGCGGGTCACCCCCTCCACCTTCCGCCGCCAGACCATGGCGTGCACCGGGATCGAGTTCTGCAAGCTCGCCATCGTCGAGACCAAGGTCACCGCGGCCAACCTGATCGACGAGCTGGAGCAGCGGCTGCCCGACTTCAAGAACCCGCTCACCATCAACGTCAACGGCTGCCCCAACTCCTGCGCCCGCATCCAGGTCGCCGACATCGGTCTCAAGGGCCAGCTCGTCGTGGACGACAAGGGCGAGCAGGTCGAGGGCTTCCAGATCCACCTGGGCGGCTCACTGGGCGTCAACCCCGGCTTCGGCCGCAAGGTCCGCGGTCTGAAGACCACCTCCGAGGAGCTTCCCGACTACGTGGAGCGCGTGCTGCGCAACTTCGAGAAGCAGAAGGACGAGAACGAGACCTTCTCCGACTGGGTGCAGCGCGCCGACGACGCGGACCTGAAGTGAACGGTCCGCACACCGTCCTTTCGGTAACGGGCCCCACGGGCGGGACGAGCCAGATGAGCCGGACGCACGGCGGGAGGAGGAGCGGATGAGCGAGCGAGCCGTTCCCTTCCACTGCCCGTACTGCGGCGAGGAAGACCTGGAGCCCTACGAGGGCGACGGCGGCTGGTACTGCCGGTCGTGTGTGCGCGCCTTCAAGCTGAAGTTTCTCGGAATCGGGGTGCGCTCGTGACGCGCGGCGAATCCGACGCGGCGGTGCCGGGCGCGCCCGGCACCGCCCGCACGGTGGGTTCCGGCACGACGACGAGCGCGATGGCCCGCGAGGCACGACCTGCCCGCGCGGCGAACGAGGATTGGATGAGCGAGCGATGACACTGGTGGACATCGAAATCGGGTTACGTCAGCAGCGCGGGACGCTCGACCTGCAGCAGATCGTCGAGTCGGCCGCGCGGTTCCTTGAGGACGCCTCGGCCCTTGAGATCATCCGCTGGGCGGCGGCGACCTTCGGCGACCGGCTCTGCCTGACCGCCTCCATGGGCGACGCCCTGCTGATCGACCTGGTCAGCCGGGTCAAGCCCGGTGTGGACGTGCTGTTCATCGACACCGGCTACCACTTCGCCGAGACGGTCGGCACCCGTGACGCCGTCCGGCAGGTCTATGACGTGAACGTGATCGACGTGAAGCCGTCCCGCACGGTGGCGGAGCAGGAGCGCGACCTGGGCCCGCGCCTGTTCGGGCGCAACCCCGACCTGTGCTGCTACCTGCGCAAGGTCGAGCCGCTCAACCGCGCCCTGGAGCCGTACCTCGCCTGGGTCTCCGGCATCCGCCGCGACGAGGCCGTCACCCGCGCCGGTGTCAAGGTCGTCGAGTGGGACGCCAAGCGTCAGATGGTCAAGATCAACCCGATCGCCCGGTGGACGCAGGAGGACGTCGACAACTACATGGCCGACAACGGGGTGCTGATCAACCCGCTGCACTACGACGACTACCCCTCGATCGGCTGCGCCCCCTGCACCCGCCAGGTCTCCCCGGGAGAGGACCCGCGCAGCGGCCGCTGGGCGGGCATGGGCAAGACCGAGTGCGGGCTCCACGTATGACGTGGCGTGCCACCGGCGCCGCTCTCGGGACACCGCTGGTCGCGGTGGCGCACGGGTCCCGCGACCCGCGCGCCGCCGCGACGGTGGAGGCCCTGCTCGACCTGGTCCGTGACGCGCGGCCCGAGCTGCTCGTACGCACCGCCTACCTCGACCACGCCTCCCCGACGCTTCCCATGGCGCTGTCGGGGCTCACGGAGGCGGCGGTGCTGCCGCTGCTGCTCACCGAGGCCTACCACAGCCGGGTCGACATTCCCGGCGCGCTGGCCGAGGCGGCGGCGCGCAGGCCCCTGCTGCGCGTGCACGCGGGCGCCACGCTCGGCCCGCACCCGCTGCTGGTCGCCGCGCTGGAGCGGCGCCTCGCCGAGGCGGGCGTGGAGCCCGGAGAGCCCGGCACCGCCGTGGTGCTGGTCTCGGCCGGTTCCAGCGACCGGCGGGCCAACGCGACGGTCGCCGGGATCGCCGCGGACTGGGCGAGGCTGCGCGGCTGGTGGTCGGTGACCGCCGCCTACGCCTCGGCCACCGGCCCCGCTCCCGAGGAGGCCGTGCTACGCCTGCGGCACGCGGGTGCCTCGCGGATCGTGGTCGCGCCCTACCTGCTCGCCCCCGGCCACTTCGCCGACAGGATCCGCCGCGAGGCCCTGGCAGCGGGCGCCGACGTCGTCGCCGACGTGCTGGGCGCCGCCCCCGAGGTCGCCGCGGTGCTGCTCGAACGCTACGAGTTCGCCACACACCGGCACCCGGCCCTCGCCACCGCCTGAGGCCCCTGCCCGAGGGGCGAGATCCAGGGCGACGGGAGGACGCCCCGGACCGCGAGGTCTCCTCACCACGCCCCCCAGAGATCCTGGGATGTCGCACGTGCTCCGAAGACCGCCAGGATCGCGAAAGGCGCGAAGGCCCTCAATGGTGGGGCGGCTGAGGGGGGTGGGGGAGCCGGGGCGGCGCCGGAGGCCAGGGGGGCTGCAGGTCCGGGGGGTGGATCTGGTGGAGACCGGGCCCCGCCCGGTGGTGGCCGTACTCGCCGGTGAGCTCGGCGCGCATCTCGTCCCACTGCTTGCGCCAGGCCGCCATCGCCTTCTTGAGGGGCTTGGCCTTGGAGTCCCCGACCACCTTGACGCTTCCCATGAGGACGTAGGCCGCGACCCGGACGCGTGGCGCGTTCGTGCCCGGGGGCGCCTCGATGACCTGGACCTTCTTGTCCCCCATGATGGTGATGCCGTCGATCTCGACGTCCACCCCGTCCGGGACGATGATCTTCACGTCACCCATGATCGCGGTGGCCATGATGTCGACCACCCCCGTACGCACCTCCGCCTGACGCAGGTCGAGCAGGACGTCGCCCATCACGGCGACGGCGCCGATCGGCTTGTCGATCCGCCAGGTGCCGCGCCGCTTGGAGCTGCTCATCACCGCCACGAACCAGCGCCGCACCGCGCCGCCCTGCCCCGCCAGGGGCGGAGGATAGGCGGGTTCGGGCACCGGACGGCCGCCGGGCAGGTCAGAGGTGATCACCGCCAGCTCGGCCTGAGTGACGGCGGTGTAGGCCGCCTCGGTGCGCTCGGTCAGCTCCCCGAGAGTCAGGCGGCCCTCGACGGAGGCGACCCTCAACCACTCGACGGCGGCTTCCCGCTCCGCGTCGGAGACCCGCATTTCCCCGGGATTATTCATAACTCACAACATATCGCGAGTTGCCGTAATCTGCGGATCCTCCCGAGGGAGGAAACCCGATGAATCAGATCGGATGACACCTCTCCGTCCGGGATGCGAGACCGGCGTACGGCCGTGCCCGGGAGGCACGCCATATGATCCGGAGGCATGTACCGAGAACTCCTGGACGCGGTGGCGGCCAACGACGCCGAGCGGGCCGAACGGCTGCTGCGGAGCGGCACGAGCGCCGACCCCGACGGCGCGGAAGAGCCCACCGCCCTTTACCTGGCATCGAACCAGGGCCGCGTGGACATCGTGCGCGCGCTGCTGGCCCACGGAGCCGACCCCAACCGGATCAGCGGCGGCGAGGACGAGGGGCTGCCCCTGTCCGTGGCCTCCGCCTGGGACCATGTCGAGGTCCTGCAGGCGCTGCTCGCCGCCGGTGCCGACGTGTCCGGGCGGGAGGCCGGTGGATGGACCGCCCTGCTCTGGGCGGCCGCCAACGGGCGGGCGGACGCGGCCGGCGCGCTGCTCGCCGCGGGGGCGAACCCCGAGGACGCCAACGAGAGCGGCGACACCCCGCTCACCCTGGCCGCCCGGCGCGGCGCCCTGGGCGTCGTCCAGGCGCTGCTGCAGGCCGGCGCCGAGGCCGGCCGGCCCGACGGCGACGGCGACACGCCACTGTCCATCGCCTACGACTGGCTGGGCACCCAGCTGGAGAGCGCGCTTCTTGAGCAGCTCACCGAGCAGGTACCCGAAGATTCGCAGTTCGTCGTGGGCCGCAGCAGGGCGAAGGACGGCACCGATCTGGTGACCGTCGCGGCGGTGGGACCCGAGGGAACCCTCGTGGCCGAACTCACCTGCCAGCGCGGGCACGCGGCTGTGGCCACCCTGCTGGAGGACGCCACGGGTGAGCGGCTGCCGTTCGACGAGCTGGTCGAGCGGGCGATGCCCTACCGGGACATCGACGAGGAGGCCGAGACCTGGTGGACCGTGGCGAGCTCGCTGAGCAGGCGCGACGACGGTGAGACCTTCGAGGCGACGGCGCGGCTGTGCTCGAACGAGGATCCGCGCAAGCGGGAGTTCGCCGTCGACGTGATCGCCCAGCTCGGCTTCACCGAGAACGAGAAGCCGTTCCTGGAGGAGTCGCTGCCGATCCTGCGCCGGATGGCGGCCACCGAGGGCGACGAGCGGGTGCTGCGCTCGGTGCTCGGCGCGCTCGGTCACCACGCCGACCCGCGTGCCCTGCCCGAGGTGCTGGAGATCATCACCGCCGACGGCTGGACCCGCACCCAGGCCGACCCCGCCGCGCTCGCCGCCGTCCTGCCTCCGGGTCACGCCGAAGGGCTCGCGTTGCTCATCTCCATGACCGAGGACCCCGACGCCGAGGTGCGCACCTGGGCCACCATGGGCCTGGCGGGCCTGGCGGAGGACCCGAAGGACAGCGAGCGGATCCGCGACGCGCTGGCCGCCAGGCTCGACGACGAGGACCTGAACACGGTCGCCGAGGCCACGCGCGGCCTCGCCACCCGGGGCGACACGCGGGCCCAGCGGGGCGCGGAGCGCGTGCTCGCGGAGAGCGACGAGGACGACGACTACGTCCGCGACCTGGTCAAGAACCCCTGACGCGCGGGCGGGGGCCCTCACCCGAAGGCCCGCCCCCGCCCTCGCCCCGTCCCGGCGTCGCCGGGACGGGCGCGAACCTTCCCGTGTGGTCGAGAGCGGACCGCCGTAGGCCTGCCCTCGTGGTCGGTGCCGGGCGCGTAAGGCGGGGTGAACTTTTGGAAGCCGGTGTCCAACTGTGGACGCAAACCGGATATAGGACCTAATAAAGGGCAACAGCCCTCCGGAAGGATGTTGAGATAGGCGCAGAAGCCGACGACGAGCCGAATGAGTTACCGGAGGTCGCACGTGACCCATGACGTCTTCAACCAGGCTCACCCACTCGCCGGGCACGACGTGTCCGCCGACGCCGCCCTGATGGACGGAGTGGAGCGCGAGGGGGCGGGATGGGCCACCGGGGAACTGCGCCGGCTCGGTCTTCTCGCCGGCTCGGAACAGGCCCAGGAGTGGGGAAGGCTCGCGAACGAGCACCCACCCGTCCTGCGTACCCACGACCGCTACGGGAGGCGGATCGACGAGGTGGAGTTCCACCCCGCCTGGCACGAGCTGATGACCGTCGCCGTCGACAACGGCATGCACGCCACCCCCTGGACGAGCGCCAGGCCGGGCGCGCACGTGGCCCGCGCCGCCAAGTTCTACGTCTGGAGCCAGGTCGAGGCCGGGCACGGCTGCCCGATCTCGATGACCTACGCCTCGATCGCCGCGCTGCGCCACAGCCCGGCGCTCGCCGCCGACTGGGAGCCCCTGCTGGCCTCGCGGAGCTACGACTTCGGGCTGCGCCCGCCGCTCGGCAAGCGCGGCGTGCTCGCGGGGATGGCGATGACCGAGAAGCAGGGCGGCTCCGACGTTCGCGCGGGCACCACCCGCGCCGAACCGCTGGGGGATGGGAGCTACGCCCTGACCGGGCACAAGTGGTTCAACTCCGCCCCGATGTGCGACGTGTTCCTCGTCCTCGCCCAGGCCCCCGGCGGACTGTCGTGCTTCCTGCTCCCCCGCGTCCTTCCCGACGGCACCCGCAACGCCCTCCACCTGATGCGGCTGAAGGACAAGCTGGGCAACAGGTCCAACGCCAGCGCCGAGGTGGAGTACCACGGCGCGACGGCGTATCTGGTGGGCGAGGAGGGACGAGGGGTGCGGACCATCCTGGAGATGGTCAACATGACCCGGCTGGACTGCGTGATCGGCTCGGCGGCCGGCATGCGGTCCGGCGTCACACAGGCCCTCCACCACGCCCGGCACCGCGGGGCGTTCGGCAGGAAGCTCGCCGACCAGCCGCTGATGCGCAACGTCCTGGCCGAGCTCGCCCTGGAGTCGGAGGCCGCGACCATCCTGATGACGCGGCTGGCCGGGGCCACCGACCGGGCCATCGCCGGTGACCGGGCCGAGGCCGCGCTGCGCCGCACCGCGCTGGCCGTGAGCAAGTACTGGATCTGCAAGCGCGCTCCGGCGCACGCGGCGGAGGCGCTGGAGTGCCTGGGAGGAAACGGCTACGTCGAGGAGTCGCAGATGCCCAGACTGTTTCGGGAATCGCCGTTGAACGGCATCTGGGAGGGATCGGGGAACGTCGCGGCGCTCGACGTGCTGCGCGCCCTGGCCCGCGAGCCCGAGGCGCGGGAGGCGTTCTTCGCCGAGGTCGTGCTCGCCGCCGGCGCCGACCGGCACCTGGACGCCGCCGCCGACCGCCTGCGCAAGTCCCTGGACGACACGGGCGACTTCGAGGTCCGCGCCCGGCGCGTCGCCGAGGACATGGCGCTGGTGCTGCAGGGTTCCCTGCTCGTACGGTTCGCCCCCGCGGCCGTCGCCGACGCCTTCTGCGTCTCCCGCCTGGCCGGGGACACGGGCCGCGCCTTCGGCACCCTGCCCGCCGGCCTGGATCTGGACGTCCTCCTCGACCGCGCCTCCTTCTGACCCCCCGTACTCCGGCCGTGTCCGGGGCGCGCCCCGGACACGGCCGGGCACCGGCGCCGAGTAGGGTCGGTCATGGCCAACGGTTCATGATCGAAAGGACAATCGCCATGGCGACGACACGCACCGCGACGACCCACTGGAAGGGCGCGCTGCTCGACGGTTCCGGCAGTGTCTCCCTCGACTCCTCCGGGGTGGGCACGTTCGACGTGTCCTGGCCCTCGCGCGCCGAGCAGGCAGGCGGCAAGACCTCTCCCGAGGAGCTCATCGCGGCCGCCCACTCCTCGTGCTTCTCGATGGCCCTCTCCCACGGGCTGGCCCAGGCGGGCACCCCGCCCCAGAGCGTGGAGACGAAGGCCGACGTGACCTTCCAGCCGGGTGAGGGCATCACCGGGATCGTCATCTCCGTCCGCGCCCAGGTTCCCGGCCTCACGGCCGAGCAGTTCCAGGAGGCGGCCGAGACCGCCAAGGTCAACTGCCCGGTGAGCAAGGCCCTCTCGGGCACGACGATCAGCCTCAACGCCGAGCTGCTGAGCTGATCACGGTCGTACGCGCACGACGCTGATCGTGACCTTGCCCGCCTGACGCCGATCACGGCCCTGCACCGGTCGGGCTGAGCGGGGACCGCGCTCCGGCCGGGCACTCACCCGGCCGGGTCTTCGAAAGCGGGCAGCCGCCTCGAACCGGTCACCCTGGGTGGTCGGCGGCGGGCCGGTCACGATGTCCTCGCGACCACGCGTGTCCCCGCCGGGCACGCGTGGTCACAAGGCACGCACGCAAACGGCAGGTACGGAAAGCACGCCAAACCCCAGATACGAAACTCCTCAATACCACCTTAAAGTGACAGGGGCGAGAACACCCTGCACAAGGGAGCCTTACCAGAGGAGAATAGGGTCACATGCGCGCAGTCTGGCCGGGAGAGTCTTATCCGCTTGGCGCCACCTGGGATGGCGTGGGTACCAACTTCTCACTGTTCTCCGAGGTAGCGGAGCGTGTCGATCTCTGCCTTTTCGGAGAGGACGGCCGCGAGGAGCGCGTCGAGCTGACCGAGGTCGACGGGTTCGTCTGGCACGGCTACGTCCCGGGGATCATGCCCGGACAGCGGTACGGCTACCGGGTCCACGGCCCCTACAACCCCTCCCAGGGGCACCGGTGCAACCCTTCCAAACTGCTCCTCGATCCCTACGCCAAGGCCGTCGAGGGTGACGTGAAGTGGAACGAGGCGATGTTCTCGTACCAGTTCACCGATCCGAGCAACCGCAACGACGAGGACACCGCCCCCTTCATGCCGAAGAACGTGGTGACCAACCCGTTCTTCGAATGGGGCAACGACAGATCGCCCCGGACCCCGTACCACCAGACCGTGATCTACGAGGCGCACGTGCGCGGGCTCACGATGCGCCACCCCGCGGTGCCCGAGGAGCAGCGCGGCACCTACGCGGGGCTGGGCCATCCGGCGGTCATCGACCACCTGCTGAGCCTGGGCGTCACCGCGGTGGAGCTGATGCCGGTGCACCAGTACGTCCCCGAGCACGCGATGGTCGCCAGAGGGCTGACCAACTACTGGGGGTACAACACGATCGCCTACCTCGCCCCGCACGCCGCCTACTCCGGCTCGGGCCAGCGCGGTGAGCAGGTGCTGGAGTTCAAGGCGATGGTGCGGGCGCTGCACGAGGCGGGCATCGAGGTCATCCTCGACGTGGTCTACAACCACACCGCCGAAGGTGATCACATGGGGCCCACACTGGGTTTCCGCGGCATCGACAACCGGTCGTACTACCGTCTGCACGACGGCGACCGGCGCTACTACCTCGACTACACCGGCTGCGGGAACTCCCTCAACGTCCGCTCCCCGCACGCCCTCCAGCTGATCATGGACTCGCTGCGCTACTGGGTGCTGGAGATGCACGTGGACGGCTTCAGGTTCGACCTGGCCTCCGCCCTCGCCCGCGAGCTGCACGACGTCGACCGGCTGAGCGCCTTCTTCGACCTGATCCAGCAGGACCCGGTGATCTCCCAGGTGAAGCTGATCGCCGAACCGTGGGACGTGGGGCCCGGCGGCTACCAGGTCGGCAACTTCCCGCCGCTGTGGATGGAGTGGAACGGCAAGTACCGCGACAGTGTGCGCGACTTCTGGCGCGGGAGCGGGTCCGCGCTGCCCGAGTTCGCCTCCCGGCTGACCGGGTCCGCCGACCTCTACGCCATCTCGGGGCGCCGCCCGGTGGCCTCCATCAACTTCGTCACCTGCCACGACGGGTTCACCCTGACCGACCTGGTCTCCTACGACCACAAGCACAACGAGGCCAACCTGGAGAACAACCGCGACGGCACCGACGACAACCGGTCGTGGAACTGCGGGGCCGAGGGCCCGGTGGAGGACCCGGAGATCGTGAGCCTGCGCCGGCGCCAGCGCCGCAACCTCCTGGTCACCCTTTTCGTCTCCCAGGGTGTGCCGATGCTGCTCGCCGGCGACGAGTTCGGCAGGACCCAGCACGGCAACAACAACGCCTACTGCCAGGACAACGAGATCTCCTGGATCGACTGGTCGCTGGTCGGGAACGAGGGCGACCTCCTCGACTTCGTCAGGAGCCTGTCCAGGCTGCGGCGCGAGCATCCCGTGTTCCAGCGGCGGCGTTTCTTCCACGGCCACAAGGCCGCCGACGGGACCCGCGACATCGTCTGGCTCACCCCGGCCGGGGTGGAGATGTCAGCCGGTGACTGGCACACCGGTTACGCCAAGTCGCTCACCGTCTTCCTGAACGGCGACGCCATCACCGAACCGGACACGAGAGGCGAGCGGATCGTGGACGACTCGTTCCTGCTCCTGATCAACGCCCATCACGAGAACATGTCCTTCAACCTCCCCGAGGCGAAGTACGGCAAGCGATGGCAGCACGTGCTGGACACCGCGGACGACGGGCCGGGCGAGCCTCCCTTCTCCGAGGAGTCCTGGCCGGCCGAGGCCTCGGTGGAGGTGACCGCACGCTCGGTGCGGATCCTGCGCTGCGCGCGTCTGTAGGAACGCCCCCCTCGGGCGCCGATCACGAGCGGCGACGGGCAGGACGAGCGGAAACGCCGTTCGCACCTCCCCGGCACCGGACGCCCTCGGACACCGGGCTCTCAAGCGCCGGACGCGACCGCGGCGGTGAGCAGGACGAGCACGAACGTCACCACTCCCACGGCGCCGTGCAGCAGGACGGCGACCATGGGGAAGCGTTGCTCGGCGCCGCGGGCGTGACGGCCGGCGCCCAGCCAGCGGGTGAACATGGTGAAGCCCAGCAGCACGGAGGCCGAGAGCACGCCGAACGACAGCCAGGCGAAGAGCGGATCCGCGGTGACCACGTGGACGACCCAGAAGGCCAGGGCGGAGACCGCCAGGACCGGATGAGCGAAGATCAGCAACGTCGGAAAGCGAGTGACCTTGGTCGCCTGCTGGCGCGGCCCTCCCCCGGAGAGCCACAGGTACAGCAGGTAGATCCCGGCCATCGCGGTGATCAACCATGTCACGATCGCGACAAGCCCCACATGGCCCTCCCGTCTCTCCAGGGATGAATCATGTCTCGGGAGTCATCCGAAGTCACTACAAGCCACCCCAACCGTTATCGACCATTCCGGGAAGGTTCACAGTTCGTCTCCGTGCGAAGGTAGGGCAATGCACCTCATTCACCCCGAAACCTCCGCCGAGGTCGATCTCGCGCGGCTCTATGCCTATCCCGACGGCCCGTGCCTCAGGATCAACATGGTCGCCAGCGCCGACGGTGGGACCTGGCTGAAAGGTTTGTCCGGCGAGCTGTCCGGCAGGGGCGACCGCCAGGTCTTCTGGGTGCTGCGCGGGCTGGCCGACGTCGTCGTGGCGGGAGCGACGACCGTGCGGGCAGAGGGATACGGCCCCGTACGGTCCAGGCCGTCGTGGCGAGGGCTGCGCGAGGGCCGCCCCGCCGTCCCTCCGGTGGCGGTGATCACCCGCGGGCTCGATCTCGACCTGTCGGGCCCGCTGTTCGCCGAGGCGGCCCCTGAGGCGCGCACGATCGTCATCACCTGCGAGGCGGCCCCCAGGCAACGCCGCGAGGAGGCCGCCAGGCACGCCGACGTGATCGTGGCCGGGGGCGAGCGGGTGGATCCGGCGCTGGCGGTGAGGGAGCTCACCGAACGCGGCCTGGGCCGGATGCTGTGCGAGGGCGGCCCGACGGTGAACGCCCAGCTCGCCGCCGCGGACCTGGTCGACGAACTCTGTCTCACGGTGAGCCCGATACTGATCGGCGGGGACGCCGCCAGGGTCCTCGACGGCCCGTCCTCGCTCGCCCGCCTGAGTCTGGCCCACGTCCTGGAGGACGAGGGGTTTCTCTTCACCCGCTACGTCCGGCGACGTGACGAGGGGACCGGGACCGCGTGAGGCCGGATCCCCGCCGCGCCGAGGACTCCGGGGCATCGGGGACCACCGGTGGCCCTGAGCCCTCACCGCGGGTTCCGCGGGGCCAAACCGGTATTCGCCTGGACTTTCACATAAAGAGACGATATATCTCGAATATGTCACGAACCCCTTCCTCCGGTGACGATCTGCGCGCCTCGCTTGAGGCCCGCAGGCATCTGGGACCGGAATACGAAGACTCCCTCGTCGAGGGTTTCCTGGAGAAGATGGACCAGGAGATCGACAAGCGGGTGGACGACCGGCTCGCCCACGCTCGCGGGGGGACCCCCGGGGTCCGCCCGTCCCTGGATGCCGGACAGCGGCTGGCCCTGGCGATCATCTCCCTCGGGCTCGGGGTGCCCGGAACGATCGCGATGTCCTACTCCGGTCTGAGCGAGTCACTCCTCATGCTCGTCCTGGCGCTCATGTGGGCCGGGATCATCGGCGTGAACGTGACGTTCGCCACCGCACGGCGGCCCCGAGGCTGACCCCGCCCTCCGTTCCCGCTCCCGCTCCCGGCACGATCGAGCCTCCCTCGTCCGTGCCGGGCTTTTGATCTTCACCACAAAGATCGAGAGACACCTGTGATGCCATTGATTCTCCTGGTTTACTCCTCATTCATAGACAGGAGAGCAGGAGTCGCGCCACGGGGGTGCGGCACGCGTGACATCCAGGAGGCCGACACACAGTGGTCGACGTCAACACAGAGGCCCTCAAGGCCGCCACTCAGAACTTGCTCAGAGCCTTCCGGCCGATCGCTGAGCAGATCAGTACCATGGCCGAGAACACACAGCTCAGCCCTTACCAGTGGGGCGCCATCGGCGCGGCCACGGTGGCCAGGAACTACGCGCCGTCCCGCGACTACCAGGCCAAGCAGGCCGCCGACTTCGTCAAATGCGTCGACGGCATCAACGCGGGACTGCTCAGCGTGGTGCGCCACTACCGCGAGGCCGAACTGGCGACCGCCATTCGCGCACAGGACACGCTGAAGACAACCGACCTCCAAAACAAGCTCGCGCTGGACGTGGCCGACCTCGAAAAGGCGACAAAGGGCAAGGCCCTGGGGCCCACCGACTGAACAGGAAGGAGGCTCCATGGCGGGCGAAGAGGCTTTCACCGGCGCCGTGGCCGGGGGCACCACCATCGGTGCGATGAAGCTCCTGGGGACCTACGGCCCCAAGTGGGCCGCCACGCTGGCGAAGATCGAGCTGGCCGGGACGCTGGCCAAGCCCGCGGCGGGCGCGGCGGCCATATGGCTGCTCGCCCAGCCGGGGGACGACCAGGCGATCACCGCGGCGTTCAACGACTGGCGCACGATCAACACGAAACTCACGTATCTGCGGATACAGGAGTGGGGCAAGACGATCCAGGCGGTCCAGGCGGCCTGGCCGGAGGGCGAGGACCGCAAGGCCTTCGACAGGTTCATGGGGATCGTCTTCCAGGAGGTCCAGCAGCTGGAGAGCGCCGCGGCACGGATGGCCGACGCGGTGCAGGACGCCCAGTCGGAGATCCATAAGATCGTCAACAACGCCGGCCTGATCGTCGACAGCCTCCTGGGCATCATCATCGCCTCGGAGATCGTCCAGCTGATCGGCAAACAGATGATGGCCACGGGCGTGCCGCCGGTCGTCGCGCAGGGCGCCACGCTGGTGGCGGCGGCCAAAGCGACCCAGGAGTCGTCCGGGCTCCTGCTGATGGGCGCGACGGTCAACGCGATCGCCGGCGCGACGGTGGCCGTCATCCTCAGCATGGGCAACCTGACGGCACTGATGGGCGCGGACAACCAGTTCCCCCTGCCGCAGGCCAACCTCGACAGTGACGGCACGGACGGCAAGACGGACTTCGACGACATCGTGCGCAAGAGCGCGACCAGATCACCGGGGGAAGGCTGGTCCTACACCTGATCGCGCACGCGGGGCGGGGGAAGCACCGCGCGCCCCCGCCCCGCGTCGTGTGCGGCCGCGTCGGATCTCGTCCTCGGCGCGCGCCGACGCCGGCGCGACCCGGCGCCGGAGCACCCGTCGCGCATCGCGTGAACGCCGGCGTCGCCGTGGATCCGGCGTGGGAGCCCCGTCTCAGGCCTCGTACCTGTCGCGCATCTCCCGCAGGTTCCGCAGCGCCTCGGCGACCCGCGGATCCGCGGAGAGACCTCCCTCCGAGTCCAGGGTGGGCATCCGCCCCTGCAGCGCCTCGCTGAAGCCCGTCACACCGCCAAGCAGGGGCGCGAGCACCTCGTTCATCCGGGCGGCCGCCCTCGTCGAGGCCTCCGCCACCGCCTCCATGATCGCCTCTCCCAGCGCCTCCGAGCCCAGTCTCATCGCCCTGGGATTGATGTCGACGCCGAGCAGTGCCCCGCCGGGAGCGACCTCCACCTTCACCAGCCCGTCGGCCGCCTCGCCGTGGCTCCGCATCTCGGCCAGTTCCTCGCGCATCCGCTCGTAGTGCGCCGAGAGCTTGTCGAATCCCTCCGTCAACCGGTCCACCTCAGGATTGCCTGTCCGCCCGAAGCGGCCGTCAGCCGTGGTCATCCGAATCCTCCAGGAAGCGACTCAAGATCAAAAACTGCCATGGGCACTCTAATGCCCCAGGTAGTCATAACGCGGGTAAACAGCTCCCGTCCGGCCCCGGGAAGTCGTACGACGACGGGTCCGGCCGGGCTCGGCGCCTTCCAGGGGGCACCCCTCAGGCGTGCGCGGCCGACCAGCCGATGTGGGGGGCCGCACGGGCGAGCAGGCCCGGCAGCGCGGGGTGAAGGCCCGTCGGCAGCTTGTCCTCGCCGAACCAGGTCAGGTTCCCGATGCGGTCCGGCTCCGACGGCGTGACCTCTCGGGGGTCGACCAGCACCGCGAACTGGACGGACACCCAGTGCGTCAGCAGGTCTCCCGAGGTCCGCCTCACGTTGGCCACCCCCACCTGAACCAGGTCCAGGGCGGCGGCACCGAACTCCTCCCCCACCTCGCGCCGCACGCACTCCTCGAAGTCCTCGCCGAAACCGAGTTCGCCCGCCCCGGAGTCCCACACCTCGCGGCTGTCTCTCGCCCCGGGGCCGCGCAGGTGAAGAAGCACACGGCCCTCGCCGTCGTGGCAGACGAAGCTGCAACTGACCCCGATGTGGGAGCGGCCCGCCGGACGGGGGTCGACGGGTGCCGTACTGGTGTCGCGGTCGCTCAAGGGAGTCCGTCCGTCCTGGGGGAGGGCGCGGGTGGTCACCCGCCGGTCGGGGACAACGGTAGATCAACCGGCATCCGGAGCACACCTCGGGACCGGGAGTCGCCGCGTCCCCTTGGGAGCGCGCCCAGAGGCGGTAAGCCGGAGACGACGGGCGAGACGGGTGGGTCCGCCCCGGAGCCGCCGCGGCGGCGGGACCGGGCACTCGACGGGGCGGACGCGTGACCACCTGTCGTACCCACCGGCGTCCAGGCGCTGGCGCGCCGCCCGGACGGTGGCATCGTGGCCGGCCCGCAGAACGCGGAACGGCCGACAGGTGATCTCCCCCCTCAGCGGGAAGGTGAAACACCCTCCACATATGTAAAGACGCCAAAACGGCCACAAAAGGATGCTTCGCCCTTAAAGATTTTTCCGGACGCGCAGGACACGCGGGAGGCGTCCCGGACGTACCCCCTCCCGATCGTCCCCGACCCCGGACTGCGCCCCGCGCCCGCCCTTGCGACCACATAGGCTGGTGGAATGGACAAGGTGGTAAAGAGCGACGCCGAGTGGCGCGTCCAGCTCTCTCCCGAGGAGTTCCGCGTGCTCCGCCAGGCGGGGACCGAACGCCCCTTCACCGGGGAGTACGTCGACACCAAGACGGTGGGCGTCTACAGCTGCCGCGCCTGCGGCGCCGAACTGTTCCGGTCCGATACCAAATTCGACAGCCACTGCGGCTGGCCGAGCTTTTACGAGCCGTCGAAGTCCGAGGCGGTGACCCTGATCGAGGACCGCTCGATGGGCATGACCCGCGTCGAGGTCAGGTGCGCGACCTGCGACTCGCATCTCGGCCACGTGTTCCACGGCGAGGGTTACGGCACCCCCACCGACGACCGCTACTGCATCAACTCCATCTCGCTGAGACTGGAGCCCGTCGAGTAAGCTACCGGCTCACACGCGTGAAGGCCCCGCCGGACCACACCTCCGGCGGGGCCTTCACGCGCTCGGACCGTCATGTCGCCCCGTCCGGAAGGTTAACGAGCCGTCAGGAGGGGCAGAGCGAGATGACCCACGGTATTCAGGCTTGCGCTTAGTGTGATCGACTAAGGAGTCCTCGTGCATCTCCGCCACAAATGGGAGATCATCGAGACCATCGGCCGGGTGGTCACCCAGCGCTGCTCGATCTGCGGCAGGACCAGGGTTCGGGTGATCCCGGCGGCGCGCCGCGTCGGCTATCGCGGACTCGGATAGGTGAGGCGGCAGTCGGGGTCGTCGGGGCCGAGGACGTTGGCCAGGACCGGGTTGCCGTTCTCCCCGAACTCGGCTTGGACGAAGACCACGGGGCTGGGCACCCCGAGCTCTCCGGCGAGATAGTCGACCCCCGCCTCACAGAGCTTGATCGCCTGCTTCGAGTTACTCGCACTCTCCGGCAGGTCCGTATATATCCGCAGATAGCTGCCGACCATCCGGATGTCCTTGACCCGCTTGGTCGCCTTACGGCTCTCGAAGTAGGCCACCGCCTTCTTGTCGGTGTGCTTGGACGGCCCCGACGCCTCGGTCTCCCTCTCCCCCTGACGCCTCTTGTCGGCCTTGGACCGTTTCGCGGCCCCCTCCTCGCTCTTCGTGCCCTTCCCGTCCACCTCGGCGGCCACCACCGTGCCCGACGCGGGGGATTCCGGCGGTGCGGCGGCGCCGGGAACGGCGCTCGGAGCCGGCGCCAGGGCCGCCCCGCCCACCGAGGCCGGATCACCGGAGAACCACCCGCTCACCGCGAGGGCCCCCACGGCGAAGGCGGTGACGGCCACCGAGACCTCGAGAACGTGCGAGCGAGACCTCTTCCGCCTGCGCCCCCGAGCACGTCGCCTGGATCGCGTCAGCTCTTCGCCCCTTTTCACCTTTGGCCTCACATAGACGGGTGATTTTCCCCGAGTATGGCAAAGTCAAGGGACGGTAAAGAGACCTTCGGGGGATTATTTTTCGCGGACGGTCACAGGAGACACCTCCCCCACCTCATGAAACTCCCGAACCGCGCGCGTTTCGAGAGGCTCACGGAGCGTGCCCGGCGGCGCCTCCCCCTCGCCGCCGGGCCGAAGCCCCGGCGGCGAGGGAACGCGCGAAGGCTACGGCAGCGCCGCGATCAGCTCGCTCACCGGCTTGCGGACCCCCGTGTAGAAGGGCGTCTCCTCGCGGGTGTGCCGCCGGGCCTCCGCGCCTCGCAGGACACGCATCAGGTCGACGATGCGGTGCAGCTCGTCGGCCTCGAAGGCCAGCATCCACTCGTAGTCGTTCAGCGAGAAGCAGGCGACGGTGTTGGCTCGCACGTCGGGGTAGTCACGGGCCATCCTGCCGTGCTCGGCGAGCATCCGGCGGCGGTCGGCGTCGTCCAGGAGATACCACTCCAGGGAGCGCACGAACGGGTAGACGCTCACGTACGCCCGCGGCTCCTCCTCGGCCAGGAAGGCCGGGATGTGCGACTTGTTGAACTCGGCCGGGCGGTGCAGCGCCATGGCCGACCAGACCGGCTCGGTCAGTTGCCCCAGGCCGGTGCGGCGGAAGCGCGAGTAGGTCTCCTGCAGGTCCTCCGCCGTCGGGGCGTGCCACCAGAACATGAAGTCGGCGTCGGCGCGGAAACCCGCCACGTCGTACAGGCCGCGGGTGACCACGTCCTTGCGCCCCATCTGGGCCATGAGCTCCTCGACCTCGGCGGCCATGCCCTCCCGGTGGCCCGGACAGCGCTCTCTCATCCTGAAGACCGACCACATCGTGTAGCGGATCACCTGGTTCAGGTCGCGCGCCTTGGGGCGCGGGTTGGCGTCCGTCATCGTCACCCCTTTGTCAACGAATCGGTGCTGTCACGCCATTCTCTCGCGGGATCGAGGTGGTCGAGAATCCGGGCCGCCGCGGTACGGGCGGTGGCGACGCAGGCGGGGATGCCGAGACCGTCGTAGGCGGCACCGCACAGTGCCAGGCCAGGTTGGCCGGCCGCCTCCGACCGGATGCGGGCCACCCGGTCGAGATGGCCCACCTCGTACTGCGGCAGGGAGCCCCCCCATCGGGTCACCCGCGAGTCGCGGGGCAGCCCACGCACGCCCATGACCTCGACCATCTCGGCGATCGTCAGCGCGACCAGCTCCGCGTCGTCGCGCTGAAGCACACTCTCCTCGCCGATCCTGCCGATCGAGCAGCGCAGCAGGACCAGGCCGGGATCGCTCTCGGACAGATGCGGCCACTTGACCGAGCTGAACGTGGCGGCCTTGATCGGCCGCCCGTCGACGGCCGGGACCAGGTAGCCGCTGCCGGTCGGCGGGGCGGGGAACGCCTCGCGCGGGTAGGCGAGGGTGACGATGGCCATACTGGCGTACTCGATCCTCGCCAGCTCCGCGGCGGCCCGGGGCACCTCCCCGGCGAGCAGACGACTCGCCGCGGGGGCGGGAACAGCGATGATCACCGCGTCGGCCTCGACGGTCTCCGGGGCGGGGACGGGCCCGGTGACCAGCAGCCAGCCGTTCTCGGTCCGCCGCAGCTCCCTGACCGTGACGCCGGTCCTGATCTCGGCCCCCGAGGCGGCGGCGACGGCCTCGGGCAGGCTGCCCATCCCCCGCCTCAGGGTGGTGAAGACGGGCCCGGCGTCCTTGGGGGTGTCGGCGACGATCTCCCTGGCCGCGGCGAGCAGCGACCGCTCCGACCTCGCCGCGATCGCGATCCTCGGCATGGTCGCGTCCAGCGACAACCGCTCGGCCCTGCCCGCGTAGACGCCGCCGAGCAGCGGCTCGACGAGCCGGTCGACCACCTCCTCGCCCATCCTGGCCCGGATGTAGGCCGCCACCGACACGTCGGTGGTGACGCGCGTGGCCGGGAGGATGTGGTCCAGCGGCACCCGGGCGAGGCCCGCCGGGCTCAGGACGCCCGACCTGGCCAGCGCGAGGACGTCGGAGGGGACACCCATGACCTGCCCCTCCGGCATGGGCCGCAGCGTTCCCCTGGTCAGGATGCCCGCACGGACGGTGCCGGGAGACATCAGCTCGTCGCCCAGCCCGGCCAGCCTGGCCAGCTCCTTGCCCTCCGGCCGCCGGGCGAGCATCGCCTCGGCCCCCGCGTCCATCATGACCCCCGCCACCTCGGTGGCGTGGAGCTTGCCGCCGATCCGCGAGGCGCCGTCGAGAACGGTCACCCTGAGGTGCTCGCCGCGCCCCCGCAGGTGCCACGCGGCGGCCAGCCCGGCGATCCCGCCGCCGACGACCACCACATGTCTCCGCTTGCCTTCCATGACTCCCGACCGTATCGCCCCCTTCCCACGCCCGCGTATCCCGCTCGCACCCCCGGCACCCCCGTGACCCGGCGGTCCGGAGAACGTGACCCCATCGTGACGGCCCTCGTCGAACCACCCCGGCGCGCCCGGCGTCAGGAGGTTCATGAGATCAATGAGCGAAATCCGGCGTGGTCCGCGCCTGGCCGTTCTCCTGACGGTCCTGGCGCTGTCGGTGTCCGCCTGCGGGGGCGGCTCCCAGAGCGCGTCCGATGCCGAGGCACCCGCCGTCGGCTCCGGCGCGCAGGAGGCCACTCAGGTCTACGAGGCGGCCCCGCGGGAGGCCTCGGGCAGGGACACCGCCCCGCGGAACGCTCCCCAGAAGACCGCCCAGGTGAAGGTGGTCCCGCAGGACCGGGCGATCGTCTACACGGCGGAGATGACGGTCAGGGCCAAGGACGTCACCGCCGCCGCCGACAGGGCACGGCAGATCGTCACCGCCGCGGGCGGCTACCTGGCCATGGAGAGGTCGGACGCCCACTCCGACGGCGAGGGCTCCGCGACGCTGGTCTTCAAGATCCCGCCGGGGAACTACCCCGGCGCGCTCGACCGGCTGGGCAAGGATCTGGGCACGCGCGAGTCGCTGCGGCAGAACACCGAGGACGTCACCGAGCAGGTGGCCGATGTGGAGAGCCGGCTGAAGTCGGCGAGGGCCGCGCTCGACTCGCTGCGCACGCTGCTGAAGCGGGCCAACACCATCGGCGAGGTGCTTGAGGTGGAGCGGGAGGTCTCCAACCGCGAGAGCGAGCTGGAGTCTTTGCAGGCGAGGCAGAAGACCCTCGCCTCGCAGACGAGCGTGGCGACACTGACGCTGAACCTGGTCGGCCCCGCGACGGTGGTTTCGCGGGAGGAGGACGAGCCCTCCGGTTTCCTCGGCGGCCTGCGGGCCGGGTGGAGCGCCTTCGTCACCGCCGTCAAGATCGGTCTGACACTCCTGGGCGTGCTGCTCCCCTGGCTCGTCCTCATCGGCCTGCTCTGGCTCGCGGTGGCCTTCCTGCGCCGCTCCCGGCGCACGGGACGTGGCGACCGGCCGCTCGGCCCCGCGCCCGCGGCCCCCGAACCGGACCGCTCCGACGGGGACAGCGAGGGCACCGGGGACACCGGGGACGCCGGGGACGCCGGGGACGCCGGGGACGCCGGGGACAGCGAGGGCGCCGGGCACGTTCCCCTGAGTTCGGGGAGGGAAGGCACCCCCGGGTGAAGACCCGGGGGCGCGGGCCGGTCACTCGATCGCCCGCGACGGGACCTCTCCGGTCAGCGGGCCGAGGTCTCGTGGACGAAGTCGGTGAGACGGGCCAGCTGGTCGGGATCGGTGCCGGGCAGCACTCCGTGGCCCAGGTTGAACACGTGGCCCTCGGCCTCGGCCGCGCGCGCGAGGATCTCGCCCGCGCGGCGCTCGACGACCTTCCAGGGGGCGAGCAGGATCGCCGGATCCAGATTGCCCTGCAGCGCCTTGCCGGGACCGACCCGCGAGGCGGCCTCGTCGAGCGGGACCCGCCAGTCGACGCCCACGACGTCGGCCCCCGCCTGGCCGAGCAGGCCGAGCAGCTCGCCTGTGCCGACGCCGAAGTGGATGCGCGGGACGTCGAGGTCTGCCAGGCCCTCGAAGATCCGGCTGGTGTAGGGGAGGACGAACTCGCGGTAGTCGTCGGATGACACCGCTCCGACCCAGGAGTCGAAGAGCTGGACGGCGGAGGCCCCGGCGGCGAGCTGCGCGCGCAGGAAGCCCAGGGTGATCTGGGTCAGCCGGTCCATGAGGGCGTGCCACAGCTCCGGCTCGCCGTACATCATGGCCTTGGTGTGGTCGTGGTTCTTGGAGGGGCCGCCCTCGATGAGGTAGGAGGCCAGCGTGAACGGCGCTCCCGCGAAACCGATGAGGGGGGTCGCGCCCAGCTCCTTCGTCAGCGCCTGGACGGCCTCGATGACGTAGGAGACGTCGTCCGGCTCGATCGGCCGCAGCGCCTTGGCCGCCTCGGCGTCCCTGATCGGCGCGGCCACCACCGGTCCGATGCCGGGCTTGATGTCGAGGTCGACGCCGATCGCCTTGAGCGGGACCACGATGTCGCTGAAGAGGATGGCCGCGTCCACGCCGTAGCGGCGGACCGGCTGCATCGTGATCTCCACGACCAGTTCGGGGGTGGCGCAGGCCGTGAGCATCGGCACTCCCTCGCGGAGCGCCCGGTACTCGGGCAGCGAGCGACCGGCCTGGCGCATGAACCACACCGGCGTGTGGGGAACGGACCGGCGGCGGCAGGCGCGCAGGAAAGCGGAGTCGTGGAGCTCTGAGGTCACCCCACCAGGGTGCCATGTCGGCAGACCGCTCGGCTCACCAAGGCCACCGACCAGCGAGTTCGATCCGAAATCACCGGCTATTCAATGAGATCGCACGTCACACCCCACAGGCACCGTCAAGTGATGACAACGATCGTGTCTTACCGGTTTTGAGAGCTTCGTCCGCTGAAATCCAATGTTGACACGCGACAGGTGACTACAGGCGGAGCGAGGCGATCATGTTTCCGGGTACAGTTCCTCTCATCGGCGATCCTGGCCCGGCCCTCGGCTGGTCCAAATGTTCGCCAAGTCACCGCGCGGCATCGATTCCCGCACCACTTTGGGGACACGCCGAGCACGCTGCGCGGAAATGTCGGCGCGACGTGCCAACGTCGGACCACGACCCGACGAAAGGCCCGTGCGATGTCCACTATGTGGAGTTCACCCGAACGTCGCGGTGAGCACCGTGCATCCTGCGCCCACGGGCGGGGTCTCCGCCAACGATCCCGTCGCGGCGGTCACGACCGGGGCGAGCGTCACAAACGGACCGATGCGCAACGAGCCCGCGCCGGGCGCGGTCACGAGCTCCTCCCGGGAGTTCCCGTCGGTGGGGTCATCCTCGCCTCTCGCAGGCCGTCGGCAACGGCTTGATCGGTTCCAATGGCTCCTATACGCACCCCAGTGGTCCCCATGCGATCAGTTTCGACCTACGCTTCCGATATGACCGTCGGTGACGCGCCGCCCGCTCCCGCCGCCTTCAGGCGCGCGGTGGCGAGCATGCGCCCCGCGGAGGTCAGGCCCGAGATCGAGCTGGAGAACATTCCGGCCCCGCAGCGCCTGGCCCCCTACTCGGCCGCGATCGGCGCGTCGGTGTACCGCGACGACGACGAGCTCGCGGTCGGCCGCCTCATCGTGCTCTTCGACCCCGACGGCCAACGCGGCTGGGACGGCCAGTTCAGGCTCGTCGCCTACGTTCGGGCCGACATGGAGCCGGAGATCACCGAAGACCCGCTGCTCGGCCCCGTCGCGTGGAGCTGGCTCACCGAGTCGCTCGACGCCCACGGCGCCGGATACGCCGCCGCCGGAGGCACCGTCACCCGGGCCGTCTCCGAGGGCTTCGGCAACAAGGCCGAAGACCCGGTGACCACGGAGCTGGAACTGCGCGCGTCCTGGTCTCCGCTGCAGGAGGACCTCTCCGGCCATGTCGCCGCCTGGTGCGACCTGATGTGCCTTGCCGCGGGCATGCCACCCCTGCCACCCGACGTGGCGGCGCTGCCGCCGCGCCGTCGCGAAGATCCGGAGCCCTTCAGAACGTGACCGATGAGACGACCGTAGTCCCGCTGCTGGAACCTCGCGAGGGAATCCCACCCGTCGTCGAGGACCCGGCGGCTCTCGCGCGCGTGATACACGCCTTCGCCGAGGGCACAGGCCCCGTCGCCGTCGACGCCGAGCGCGCCTCCGGCTACCGCTACAGCGGCCGCGCCTATCTCGTCCAGCTGCGCCGCGCCGGCGCGGGCAGCGCCCTGATCGACCCCATCCGCTGTCCCGACCTGTCGGAGCTCGACGCGGCGCTCGCCGACGCGGAAGTGGTGCTGCACGCGGCCTCCCAGGACCTGCCGTGCCTGGCGGAGGTGGGCTTCCACCCGCGAGAGCTGTTCGACACCGAGCTGGCCGGCCGGCTGCTCGGCTACGAGCGGGTCGGGCTCGGCCTGATGGTCGAGAACGTCCTCGGATTCAGGCTGGAGAAGGGCCATTCGGCCGCCGACTGGTCCACTCGCCCCCTGCCGGAGGACTGGCTGCGCTACGCCGCCCTCGACGTCGAGGTCCTGATCGAGCTCCGCGACGTCCTGCACGAGGAGCTGATCTCCAGCGGCAAGCTGGCGTGGGCACGGGAGGAGTTCGCCGCCGTGCTCGCGCACAAGGCCCCCTCTCCGCGCTCCGACCCCTGGCGGCGCACCTCGGGGATCCACAAGGTCCGCTCGCTGCGCGGGCTGGCGGTGGTACGAGAGCTGTGGACACTGCGCGACGAGCTCGCCCGCCAGTCCGATGTCGCCCCTGGCCGGGTCCTGCCCGACTCGGCGATCGTGACAGCCGCGCTGGAGCTGCCCCGCACCACCAAGGCGCTCACCGACATTCCCCCGTTCACCGGCCGCAGCGCCCGGCGGCACCTGCGCGACTGGCTGGCCGCGATCGGCACCGCCCGCTCGCTGCCCGACTCGGAGCTGCCGCAACCCAGTGCCCCCGGCGACGGGCCGCCACCGGCCAACCGGTGGATGGACCGCGACCCGGTGGCCGCCCGTCGGCTCGCCGCGGCCAGGGCCGTGGTGGCCGCGCTCGCCGATGAGCACCACATGCCCGCGGAGAACCTGATCCAGCCTGACGCGATACGCCGCCTGACCTGGGAACCACCCCCGGTCATCAACGACGAGAGCGTGGTCGCCCGGCTGCGCGAGCTGGGTGCCAGGGAGTGGCAGATCGGGCTGACGGCTCACCCGATCGCCAAGGCCCTGCTCCGCCTGGAGATCAAGGGGCAGGCGTGAGGCCGCCGCCCTTTACAAAGTAGATTACTTCCCGTTTCGTCTCCCGATCCAGGCCGAGCACGTCCACCCCGGCCTGGATTCCCGGTTTCAAGAACGTTCCAGACCGCTCAGTTTCGGCAGGCCACGGAAAGAGGGCGCTCCGCCTCGTCGCCCTCGTCCCCGGCCGGCTCCGGCCGCACGTAGGGGATGGCGCACCACACCGTCCGGCCCAGCCCGCGGCCGTGCTCGCGGGTCCCCCAGCGCCCGCCGGAGAGCCGGTCGACGATGAGCAGGCCCCGGCCGCGCCTGGCCTCGAAAGGCCGGTGCCAGGCGATGTGAGGCGCGCGGGAGGCGGAACCGGGGTCGGAGACCTCGACGTGGACGGAGTCGTGGGTGGCGGTCAGCGTGAGGCCGATCAGGTCGTCCACCAGGCCGCGGTCGGCGTGCTCCACGGCGTTGGCCAGCAACTCCGAGACCACCTGGACGACGTCGGGCAGCAGGACGTGGTCCGGGCCGAGGGCCTCGCGCGTCTCGTGACGCGCCCGTCCGACCGATTCGTAGGCGCTGTCCAGAAATACCTCCGTGAGTTTTCCCGTCTTCATGCCCGAAGCCCTCCACCTGGTTTCACGAATCGCCGTCTTCACATCCACCTTCGCGGGGAATCCCTTCGAAGAACGACTACCCTTCGTGTCCGGCTCGACACATGACGACCCCGCACTTCCGGGCGTTTTCCGCGCGGCCGTCGAATAACCCATGGCATTCGCCCGCACCGGTCTCGATGTCGGCCTTTCATGGGGAATGCGATCCGATATGGAGTTCGGCGGACATTCGGTGCCGCCGAACGTCACAAGACCAGGGCGATCACCCTCCTCGTGGCGTCGCGCCTTCGAAGGCCGGACACTCCGCCGCCGCCGGCCATGGCCTGCGGCGGCGGAGTGCGGCAGGGTGGGGCGAAAGGCTCAGCAGCTCGCGAGCATGCTCTGCAGGGCGCTCTTCTCCGAACTCTGCAGGGTCAGCTTCCAGTAGTACTTCACCTGGATCCACGCCCTGGCGTAGGTGCAGTTGAAGCTCGTCAGCGGCGGCCGCCACGTCGAGGGGTCCCGGTCGCCCTTGGCCTGGTTGACGTCGTCGGTCACCGCCCACAGTTCGGGCCCGCCCAGGTCGTTCGCGTAGGCCTGGCGCTGCGCGCTGGTCCACGCGTAGGCGCCCGAACGCCACGCCTCGGCCAGCGGCACCATGTGGTCGATGTCGACGTCACTCGCGGCGGTCCAGGTGGCGCCGTCGAACGGGGAGTACCAGCGGCCGGAGGTGGCCGCGCACGCGGAGTTGACGACCACTCCCGTACCGTCCCTCTTGAGCACCGTCTCCCGGGTGTTGCAGGAGCCGCTGATCGTGATCCAGTGGTTGAACAACGACCGGCTGTAGGAGGACTGGTTCGTCTCCGCGGCGACGGTGAGCGTCGCGAGCCTGCTCGCCGCGGTGGCCGCGGAGGGAATGTTGGGCGGGGTCGCCGACGCCGTCCCCACCGTCAGGGAGATTGTCAGGGGGGCGATGAGGAGAATTGCCGTGAGGGCAGCGGAAATCCCGGTGACGACTCGTTTCACGAGTGGCCCCTTCTGTCACTCCACCTCGGCCAGTCGGGGGGTCTGGGCACGACGAGAGGAGGACAGACGGAACGTCTCAACTCATGACAAATACGGAAATGTCATGCTTTGACGACGAGTCAGGGCACGCTTGGTCGGATACTGCCCTGATAAGGGACCGAACGCGTTTCATCTGCGATGACATGGAGCACGGAAAACGCGAGACTCTCTTTCCTTCGCCTTTTCTTGAGAACGCGCTGTAAACATCTCGTGAACGCCGGAATATCTCCGGAGAAAGCCGGGACCTCTCCGGGGCCGGGCCGTCGGGATCACCCCGGTGACCTCGCCCTCCGCCCGCCGGGCGACCCGCCCCGCGACCCGGGGGAGACGACGGGCGGGCATCCCGTCCGCCCCACCACTCCCCGGCGCTTGCCGCGGGCGGGACGGCTGTCGTACCGTGATAAGGAAAGCGCTTTCCTCAGAGGTCGGAGAGAGATGTCCCCGCAAAGCATCGGTGTGGTGATGAACGGCGTCACGGGCCGCATGGGCTACCGCCAGCACCTGGTCCGCTCTGTCCTGGCGATCAACGAGCAAGGCGGCGTGACCCTGTCGGGCGGCGAGAGGGTCCTGCTCAGACCGGTGCTGGTGGGCCGTAACGCCGAGAAGCTGCAGAGGCTGGCCGAGGACCACGGCATCGAGTCCTGGACCACCGACCTCGACACCGCCCTGGCCGACGACGCCAGCCTGATCTACTTCGACGCCCAGGTCACCCAGGCCCGGGTGAAGGCCGTGCTCGCGGCGATCGAGGCCGGCAAGCACGTCTACGCGGAGAAGCCGACCGCCGAGACGTACGAGGACGCGCTCGCACTCGCCGAGGCCGCGACCGCCAGGGGGGTGAAGAACGGCGTCGTGCAGGACAAGCTCTTCCTGCCGGGCCTGCTCAAGCTCAGGCGCCTGATCGACGGCGGCTTCTTCGGCAGGATCCTGTCGGTGCGCGGCGAGTTCGGCTACTGGGTGTTCGAGGGCGACTGGCAGGAGGCGCAGCGCCCGTCGTGGAACTACCGATCCGAGGACGGGGGCGGCATCGTCCTCGACATGTTCCCGCACTGGGCCTACGTGCTGGAGAACCTGTTCGGCCGGATCACCTCGGTCTACGCCCAGGCCGTCACCCACGTCCCCGAGCGGGTGGACGAGCGGGGCGAGACCTATCGGGCCACCGCCGACGACGCCGCCTACGGGGTGTTCGAGCTGGAGGGCGGGATCATCGCGCAGATCAACTCCTCCTGGAACGTGAGGGTGAACCGCGACGAGCTGGTGGAGTTCCAGGTGGACGGCACGCACGGCAGCGCCGTCGCGGGCCTGCGCGACTGCCGGATCCAGCACCGCGCCACCACCCCCAAGCCGGTGTGGAACCCCGACCTGCCCGCCACCGCCCGCTTCAGGGACGGCTGGCAGGAGGTTCCGGACAACACGGAGTTCGACAACGGCTTCAAGATCCAGTGGGAGCGGTTCGTCCGCCACGTGGCCGAGGACGCGCCCTTCCCCTACGACTTCGCCTCGGGAGCGCGCGGTGTCCGCCTCGCCGAGCTGGGCCTGCGCTCCTCCGCCGAGGGCCGCCGCCTGCCGGTGGAGCCGTGATGGCCGGACTGAGGATCGCATTGCCCGGCGGGGAGCACCTCCTGCGTGAGCCGGTCACCTGGACCAGGCCCGCGAGCCCCGCCGTGAGCCGCGTCGTCTACGCCGCCGCTCACGTGGTCGCCGATCCCCTCGGTGACAACACCCCGGGCTCCCCCGCCGCCGTCGACTGGGACGCCACCCTGCGCTTCCGGCACCACCTGTGGTCCTACGGGCTGCGCGTCGCCGACGCCATGGACACCGCCCAGCGCAACATGGGGCTCGACTGGACGGCCACCCGCGAGCTGATCCGGCGCAGCGCCACCGAGGCGAAGGCCTTCGGCGACCCGGCGGAGCTGGTGGCCTGCGGCGCGGGCACCGACCAGGCCCCGCACGCCCGGACCCTGGACGAGATCGTGGCGGCCTACACCGAGCAGATCGAGACCGTGCGGGACGCGGGCGCCGGGGTCGTCGTCATGGCGAGCCGCCGGCTGGCCGCGATCGCGCGAGGCCCGCAGGACTACCACCGCGTCTACGGCGAGCTGCTCCGCGGGGTCGACCGCCCGGTGATCCTGCACTGGCTGGGCGAGATGTTCGACCCGAACCTGGCGGGCTACTGGGGCTCGCGCGACGTGCCCGAGGCGACCGCGTCGTTCCTCTCCCTGATCCGCGACCACGCGGCGAAGGTGGACGGGGTCAAGGTCTCGCTGCTGGACGCCGAGCACGAGATCGGGCTACGCGCGGCGCTGCCCGAGGGCGTACGGCTCTACACCGGCGACGACTTCAACTACCCCTCGCTGATCGCGTCGGGCAGCCACGCGCTGCTGGGCATCTTCGACGCGATCGCCCCCGCCGCCGCGGCGGCCCTGCAGGCACTCGACGCGGGTGATCGACGGCGGTACGACGAGATCATGGAGCCCACGGTCCCGCTCTCGCGGAAGATCTTCGAGACGCCGACGTACAACTACAAGACGGGCATCGTCTTCCTCGCGTGGCTCAACGGCCACCAGGACGCCTTCAGCATGGTCAACGGCGCGCAGGCGGCCCGATCCCTGCCCCACCTGGCCGAGGTCTTCCGGCTGGCCGACAGGGCCGGGCTGCTGGCCGATCCCGAGCTCGCGGTCCGCCGGATGCGCTCCCTGCTGGCGGTGAACGGCCTGTGAGCGCGACGAGGGCACAGGCGAGCCGTTTCTCGCTGAACCAGTGGACCACGAAGCGGTGGTCGGTGGCCGAGGCCGTCGACGGGTGCGTGCGGCACGGCGTCGAGGCGATCGGCCTGTGGAGGCAGGAGGTCGCCGCGACGGGTCTGGAGGAGACCGTCAAGCTCGTCGCGGACGCCGGGCTGCGGGTGTCGTCGCTGTGCCGGGGCGGATTCCTCACCTCGGGCGGGCGAAAGGCCCTGGACGACAACCGCAGGGCGATCGACGAGGCCGCGGCGCTGAACGCGGCCTGCCTGGTCATGGTGGTCGGCGGCCTGCCCGGCGTCGTGCCCGGTGAGCCTCCCGGCGCGATCTCCCGCGACCTGCCCGCGGCGCGGGAACGGGTCGCCGAGGCACTGGCCGTGCTGGCACCGTACGCGGGCGAACGCGGGGTGAGGCTCGCCCTCGAACCGCTGCACCCGATGTACTGCGCCGACCGGGCCGTGCTGTCCACGCTCGCCCAGGCACTCGACCTCGCCGAGGCGCATCCCTCGCCACAGGTGGGCGTCGTCGTCGACACCTTCCACGTGTGGTGGGACCCGCGGGTGCTTGAGCAGATCGCGAGGGCCTCGGACCGGATCGCGAGCTACCAGGTGTGCGACTTCCTGTCACCGCTCCCCGCCGACGTGCTGCTCGGCCGGGGGATCATGGGCGAGGGCGTCATCGACTTCGCCCCGATGACCCGCGCGGTGGCCGAGGCGGGCTACACGGGGGACATCGAGGTTGAAATCTTCAACGCCGATGTGTGGGCCGCCGACCCTGACGAGACCCTGCCCAGGGTGAAGGCCGCCTTCGCCGAGTTCGTCGGAGATTGAGGAACACTCTCCCCACACGATTTCTCCGGGTCAAGGACCGTTCCAGCGGGAGAAAAAACGTATTCGCAGGGCCCGGATTACCGCTTCACGTTGGAGTGACGTGTCAGGTACTCGTACGGTAGAGCTATGACGACCGCAGAAAGCGAAGCCCGCCCCGCCATACAGCGGCCGCCGGAACACGTGATGGCCGTGCTGGAGGCGATCAGGGAGTGGGAGGCCGCCAACCCCGACTTGGCCCCCTCCGGCCAGGGAGAGGCGATTCTCTGGGCCCTGGGAAAGCGGGAGCAGGCGCCGATCAGCGGTCGTCCCTCCACGGGATCCCCGCCCACCCTCGCCGAGGCTCGCGCCGAGATCGACGCCGCAGAACGGGTTCCGCGTGAGGGCCGGGTCGTGCCGGCCGACGGGGTGATCAGCACCCTGACCTGGTTGATCGGCGCCAAAGACGGACTGCCCATCCCCGGCCGCCGCTCCTCGGAAGGCTGGGGACATCTGGTCGGCGGGCGCGGGGTGATCCTGCGCACCGAGGCCGAGATCGCCGCGGTCGCCGAGCTGGCCCGTCAGGGCCGGCCCAAGGCGGCCGGCGAGTGGGAGAAGGAGTGGTGCGCGGGCACCGTCGCCGTGTGCGAATGGGTGCTCGGCACCCGCAAGAAGTCCCCGGTCCGCAACACGCCTCGCCCGATGCACGGACCGACCGGCCTCAACCTCGGCATGGAGGAGAGCGCGGCCGAGGACGTGTCCCGGCAGCTCGGCCGGGGGCGCCAGCACTCCCCCGGATACGGTGACGGGGTCATCAGGACGATCCGCTGGCTGCGCGGGCAGATCATGGTTCCGCCGATCAACGAGCAGGGAAACCCCGTTCCCGGCATGCGCTGATCCTCCTCCCCCGCGACACACGATCGGTTCGGCCCGGACCACCCCGGAGAGGGCGTCCGGGCCGCCTGCCGGGTCGTCCCGGGCCTCGGCCGCCTGTCCATGCCACCCAAGAGCTCGGCCGCCTGTGGAGTCATCCCAGGCCGCGGCTGCTCTCCCGGAGGATCACCTCGCCGGTCACGGCCTCGGCCCTGACCTCCCCGGACGGGCCGAGGGCCAGCTCCAGCGCGCGGGCGCCCATGGCGGCGAGCGGCAGCCGAACCGTGGACAGCGAGGGAACCAGGTCGCGCAGAGTGGAGATGTCGTCGAACCCGGCCACGGACATGTCCTCGGGCACCCGGACGCCCCGGTCTCTGAAGGAGGCGAGGGCGCCCACCGCCATCACGTCGTTGACGGCGAAGACGCACGTGACCCCGGAGACCCGGGTGGCCGCCGCGTAGCCGCCCTCCCGGTCGAAGGTGCCGTGCAGGACGCGCGGCGCGGGCAGGCCGAGCTCCTCCAGCGCGCCGGTGAAACCCTCGACCCTGTCCCTGGGGGCGATCAGCCAGTCGGGCCCGGCGAGGATCGCGAAGTTCCTGTGTCCCAGCCCGGCGAGGGCGCGGGCCAGCTCGGCGGCGCCCCGGCGGTTGTCCGGTACCACCGTGTCGACGCCGAGCAGGTCCTGACCCACGCAGGCGACCCGGCCCCCTGACTCCCGGTAGCGGTCGAGTTCCGTCCGGAGCCTCTGGGTCGTCCGCGGGTCGGTGACCCGGGAGCCGACGAGCAGCACGGCACGGACCCGCTGGGCGTTGAGCGTCGAGACGTAGGCGATCTCCCGCTCGGGGTCGCGGTGGGTGGTGCCGATCATGACCATGAGGCCCTGGCTCTCGGCGACCCGCATCGCGCCGTCGGCGATCGCGGCGAAGTAGGGGTCGGTGAGGTCGTGGACGACCAGGCCGATCACGTTGCTCGCGCCCTTGGCGAGGGTCTGCGCGGCGACGTTGGTGCGATATCCCAGCTCGGCGGCGGCCAGTTCCACCTTGGCCCGCAGGGGTGCGCCCACCTGCCGGGTGCTGCCGTTGAGCACCCGCGACGCCGTGGCGAGCGAGACGCCCGCGTGCCGGGCGACATCCTCAAGCGTGACCACCGGCAACCTCCTGGAAAACGTTTTCCAAAAGTCTGACAGAGTCACCCCCGCCCCGCACCCCGGACACGGGTCGGCGAAATGGGGCGTGAGCCCGCGCAGTCCTGGGGACAACTTACCCACCTCCCGCACGCCCGGCCGCGCCAAACCTTGTTACTGACGAGTAGCATGGTGGAGAAGCCATCCAGCAACGAGGAGCGAACCCGTGCCTTCGTCTCGTGACGTCGTATTCGTCGACGGTGTGCGCACACCCTTCGGCAGATCGGGCCCCAAGGGCCTGTACGCCGAGACGCGCGCCGATGACCTGGTGATCCGCGTCATCCGCGAGCTGATCCGGCGAAACCCGAATCTGCCACCCGAGCGCGTCGACGAGGTGGCCATCGCGGCCACCACACAGATCGGCGACCAAGGCCTCACCCTCGGCCGCTCCGCCGCGATCCTGGCCGGTCTGCCCAAGACCGTGCCCGGCTACTCGATCGATCGCATGTGCGCGGGCGCGATGACCGCGGTGACCTCGGTCGCCGGCGGCATCGCCTTCGGCGCCTACGACGTCGCGATCGCCGGCGGCGTCGAGCACATGGGCCGCCACCCCATGGGCGAGGGCGTCGATCCCAACCCCCGGTTCCTGGCCGAGCGGCTCGTGGACGGGTCCGCCCTCGTCATGGGCATGACCGCGGAGAACCTCCACGACCGCTACCCCTCCATTACCAAGGACCGCGCGGACGCCTTCGCCCGCGCCTCCCAGGAGAAGGTCGCCAAGGCCTACGCCGACGGCAGGATCCAGGAGGACCTGGTCCCGGTGGCGATCAGGTCCGCCGAGAAGGGCTGGGGGCTGGCCACGGCCGACGAGGCTCCCCGCCCCGGCACCACGCTGGAGGGCCTCGCCGGCCTGAAGACCCCGTTCCGCCCGCACGGCCGGGTCACCGCGGGCAACGCCTCCGGCATCAACGACGGCGCCACCGGCTGTGTCGTGGCCGCCGCCGACGTCGCGGAGGAGCTCGGCCTCGCACCGAAGATGCGTCTGGTCTCGTACGCCTTCGCGGGGGTGGACCCGGAGGTGATGGGCGTCGGGCCGATCCCGTCCACCGAACGGGCCCTGCGCCTGGCCGGGCTCTCCATCTCCGACATGGGACTGTTCGAGATCAACGAGGCGTTCGCCGTGCAGGTGCTGGCGTTCCTTGAGCACTTCGGCATCGCCGACGACGACCCCCGGGTGAACCCCTACGGCGGCGCCATCGCCTTCGGCCACCCGCTCGCCTCCTCCGGGGTGCGTCTGATGACGCAGCTCGCCCGCGAGTTCGGTGAGCGCCCCGACGTCCGCTACGGCGTGACCACGATGTGTGTGGGCCTGGGCATGGGCGGAACGGTCATCTGGGAGAACCTCGGTTGGGAGGGCGAGAAGTGACGGACAGCAAGACGGACATCGCGAGCACCTCGGACATCACGAAGCTCTTCGCCGACGAGGTCGTCACCCGGGCGGCCGTGCGCGACGTGGAACTGCCCTACGGGGCGGGCACCATGGCCCTGATCACGCTGGACAACGGCTTCGATCACACCAAGCCGTCGACGTTCGGCCCCGCCGGGCTGGCCTCGCTGGGCGAGGCCCTGGACGCCATCGCCGCGCGCGGCGACCTGGCGGCCGTGGGTGTCGTCGGCAAGCCGTTCGTCTTCGCCGTCGGCGCCGACCTCAAGGGCGCCGCGCTGGTCTCCGAGCGCGAGCAGGCGCTGCGGATCGGCAAGCTGGGACACGACGTGTTCCGCCGCCTCGGCGAGCTGGACGTGCCCTCGTTCGCGTTCGTCAACGGCGCGGCCATGGGCGGCGGCCTGGAGGTCGCGCTGCACTGCACCTACCGGACCATCTCCTCCGGTGTGGCCGCGGTGGCACTGCCCGAGTGCTTCCTCGGCCTGGTCCCCGGCTGGGGCGGCACCCAGCTGCTGCCCCGTCTGATCGGCCCTGCCGCCGCCGTCAAGCTGATCGTCGAGAACCCGCTCGCGCAGAACCGCATGATCAAGGGCGGGGAGGCGTTCGCGCTCGGCGTCGCCGACGCGATGTTCGAGCCCGCCGACTTCCTGGAGGAGTCGCTGCGCTGGGCCGCCCAGGTGCTGCGCGGCGAGGTGACGGTCTCCCGTACCGACCACACCGGGGAGGACTGGGCCAAGACGGTCGCCGACGCGCGCTTCCTGCTCGACATGAGGCTGCACGGCGCCTCCCCGGCCCCCTACCGGGCGCTGGAGCTGGTCGAGCTGGCCCGCACCGCCTCACGTGACGAGGGGTTCGACGCCGAGGACGAGGCCCTGGCCGACCTCCTCATGGGCGACGAGCTTCGCGCCGGCCTGTACTCCTTCGACCTGGTCCAGCGGCGGGCCAAGAAGCCCGCGGGTGCCCCCGACAAGGCGCTGGCCCGCAAGGTGACCAAGGTCGGTGTCGTCGGCGCGGGCCTGATGGCCTCGCAGATGGCGCTGCTGTTCGCGCGCCGCCTGGAGGTCCCGGTCGTGCTCACCGACCTCGACCAGGACCGCCTCGACAAGGGCGTGGGATACGTCCACGCCGAGGTGGACAAGCTGCTCGGCAAGGGGCGCGTCTCCGCCGACCAGGCCAACCGGCTCAAGGCCCTGGTGACCGGCTCGCTGACCAAGGACGCGTTCGCCGACGCCGACTTCGTCATCGAGGCGGTCTTCGAGGACATGAAGGTCAAGCGGAAGGTGTTCGCCGAGGTGGAGGAGGTCGTCTCCGCCGAGTGCGTGCTGGCCACGAACACCTCCTCGCTGTCGCTGACCGAGATGGCCTCGGGGCTGCGCCACCCGGAGCGCGTCGTGGGCTTCCACTTCTTCAACCCGGTCGCGGTGATGCCGCTGCTGGAGATCGTACGGGGAGCGAAGACCGACGACGCGACACTCGCCACGGCCTTCTCCGTCGGCCGGTCGCTGAAGAAGTCGTCCGTGCTGGTCAAGGACGCGCCCGCGTTCGTGGTCAACCGCCTGCTGACGCGTTTCATGGGCGAGGTCATCGGCGCCGTCGACGAGGGCACCCCGCTTGAGGTCGCCGACCACGCGCTCGACGGGCTGGGCCTGCCGATGACCCCGTTCGCGCTGCTGCAACTCGTCGGTCCCGCCGTGGCGCTGCACGTCGCCGAGACGATGCACGAGGCCTTCCCCGCCCGCTACGGGGTGTCGAAGAACCTCGCCCGGCTCGTCGCGGCGGGCAAGCCGGGCGTCTACGCGCCGGACTTCTCGCTGGACCCCGAGGCGGTCGCCCTCTTCGGTGGCGGCACCTCCCCCTCGACGGCGGAGGAGGTGCGGCTGCGGGCGCTGCGGGCGCTGGCCGAGGAGATCCGCCTCATGCTCCAGGAGGGCGTGGTCTCGGCTCCCCAGGACATCGACCTGTGCATGATCCTCGGCGCGGGCTGGCCGTTCCACCTGGGCGGTGTCACCCCGTATCTGGACCGGACGGGCATCGCCGAGCCGCGCTTCCTGCCGCCGGGCGTGGCCTCGGTCCCCTCCTGACGCGTTCTTCTCACGGCCCCTTCCCTCGGAACGGAAGGGGCCGTGAGAAGGTTCACCGCGAGCGCCCCGACAGCCTGCTGTGCCGGTAGCCGTACCCGAAGTAGAGCAGGACCCCGAGCAGCATCCACACCACGAACCTGAGCCAGGTCTCCACGGGGAGGTTGAGCATCAGGTAGACACAGGCGAGCACCGACAGGACGGGAACCAGCGGCACCAGCGGGGTGCGGAAGGAACGCGGCAGGTCGGGGCGGGTGCGGCGGAGGATGACCACCGCGATCGAGACGACCACGAACGCGAAAAGCGTGCCGATGTTGACCAGCTCGGCGATGGTGGACAACGGCACCAGCCCGGCCAGGATCGCGACGACGACACCCATCGTGATGGTGATGAGGTACGGGGTCCGGTATTTCGGATGCACCTTGGCCAGCCCGCCCGGCAGCAGGTGATCGCGGCACATGGCGAACATCACCCGCGACATGCCCATCATGAGGATCATCACGACCGTCGTGAGACCGGCCAGCGCGCCGACACTGATCAGCGACGCGGCCCACGTCTGGCCGACCGCCTTGAACGCGTCGGCGAGCGGCGCCGCCTCACTGAGTTGATCGTAGGGTTGCATTCCGACGACGACCAGGGAGACCGCGACGTACAGCACCGTGCAGATGCCGAGTGAGGACAGGATGCCGATGGGCAGGTCCCGCTGCGGGTTGCGCGTCTCCTCCGCCGCGGTGGCGACCACGTCGAAGCCGATGTAGGCGAAGAACACGATCGCCGCGGCGCTGAAGATGCCCAGCACCCCGTACGCCACCGGGCTGATCCCGAACAGCACCTGGATCAGCGGCGCGGACAGCCCCTCCACGGCCGGGGTCGACTCCGACGGCGGGACGAACGGCGAGTAGTTGACACCCCTGACGAAGAACAGCCCGGCCACGATGACCAGCAGGATCACCGCGAGCTTGATCATGACGATGATCAGGTTGAACCGGGACGACAGCTTGATCCCGACGACCAGGATCGCGGTGAGAACCAGCACGATCAGCGCGGCGGGCAGGTTGAAGGTCGCCCCCTCTCCCGCGATCGTCTCCGGCAGCGTTATCCCCAGGGACGCCAGCAGCGAGACGAGGTATCCCGACCAGCCGACCGCGACGACCGCGGCGCCGAGCATCATCTCCAGCGTGAGGTCCCAGCCGATGATCCAGGCGGGAAACTCCCCCAGGGTGGCGAAGGCGAAGGTGTAGGCGGACCCGGCCACCGGGACGGTGGAGGCGAACTCGGCGTAGCAGAGGGCCGCCAGCGCGCAGACGATGCCCGCGGCCACGAAGGACAGGGCCACCGCGGGCCCGGCCATCTCCCTCGCGACCCGGCCGGTGAGCACGAAGATTCCTGTGCCGATGACGACGCCGATGCCGAAGACGGTGAGGTCCAGCGCGCTGAGATCCTTGCGCAGCCGGTGTTCCGGTGCTTCCGTGTCCGCGATCGACTGCTCCACCGACTTGACGCGCAAGACGCCCATGGCCCCTCCTCGACCGCCGGTTCCGTGTGGCAGGTCACATGCCCGGTGGAACGGCGGCCGAACGGCGAATGCGAGGTTGTTTGAAAAGTCCGGGGTTGTCTAAGGGAAGGCCCCCGATGCCGTCCACCGCTGCCGGCCGCGATCCTGAGGACATGCTCCTGGACATGCTGCAGTCGTCGTCTCCGTACCTGGTCGGCTCGATACTCCTCGCGGCGGTGGCGCTCGCGGGCTCACTGATACCCGGTGTCGCGGCGATCCTCGTGGCGGGGGCGGCGCTGGCGGGTCCGTGGGAGATCGCGGCGGTGGCGGTCGCAGGGTGCGCAGGGTACGCCCTGTACGCCACCGGCGGCTGGCTCCTCGGCCGCCGGTACGGATCACGGCTGCGTCTGAGCGGGGCCGGGCGCCGGATCGGCGAGCGGCGCTGGTCGCGGGCCGAGCGGTCGGCCAGGGGGGAGGGCAACGGCCTGGCCCTGGCGGCCGCCCCCTTCCTGCCCGTGGTCGGCTCGCTCACCCCGATCGTCGCCGGAACCCTGAGCGTGCCCTACGGGCGCTTCATCCGCTGGACCCTCGCGGGCGGCGCGGCCTGGGTGACCGTCTACCTGTGGCTGGGTGCCCTCGCGAGTGAGGCCCTGCGCCAGAACCGGCACCTGCTGGTGCCGATCCTCGGGTGCGTGGCGGTCGTGGTCGCAGGCCTCGTCGTGATCAACTACCGTGCCCGCCGATCGCGCGAGATGACGGGCACGGGCGACGCCGGCGGCTCTAGTCAGGCGGCCGGCTCCGGTGATGTGAGCGAGAGGATCCTCCGATAGCCGGGACCGGCGAAGGGCGCCCCGGGCCGCGCGGCTGAAGGTGCCGCGCGGACGGCAGGGGCGCGGCTCAGCGGCTCGGGTGGTTCTCCAGGTCCGCGGAGCGCTTCGCGATCGCCTCGGTGATCTGGCGGGCGATGTCCTGCGAGGTCAGGCCGATCTCGCTGAGGATCTTCGGACGCTTGGCGTGGTCGAGGAAGCGCTGCGGGATGCCGTACGTGCGAACCGGAACGTCCACGTCGGCGTCGCGCAGCATGCGGGCCACCGCGTCACCGACCGCGCCCACCCGGCCGTTGTCCTCGACCACCACGACCAGCTTGTGAGCGCGGGCGGCCGGCACCAGGGCCTCGTCCAAAGGCTTGACCCAGCGCGGGTCGACCACCGTGGCGGAGATGCCCTGGGCGTCGAGCAGGTCGGCGGCCTCCAGGCACAGCTCGGCCATCGGCCCCACCGACACGAGCAGCACGTCGGGATCGCCCGCGCGCAGCACGTCCATCTCGCCGAGGCGTCCGACCGCCTCGGTCTCGGTCGCCACCGCCCCCTTGGGGTAGCGCACGACGCTCGGGCCGTCGTCGATCTCCACGGCCTCGGCCAGCAGTTCGCGCAGGCGGGGCTCGTCGCGAGGGACGGCGACCGACAGGCCCGGGACGACCTGCAGGATCGACAGGTCCCACATGCCGTTGTGGCTGGCGCCGTCGTCACCGGTGACGCCCGACCGGTCGAGCACGACCGTGACCGGGAGCCGGTGCAGGGCGACGTCCATCAGGAGCTGGTCGAAGGCCCGGTTGAGGAAGGTGGCGTAGAGGGCCACCACCGGGTGCAGGCCGCCGAGCGCCAGGCCGGCGGCGCTGGTCAGGGCGTGCTGCTCGGCGATGCCGACGTCGTAGAGGCGGTCGGGGTATGCCTCGGAGAACGGGATCAGGCCGACCGGCCCGAGCATCGCGGCGGTGATCGCCACGATGTCGCGCCGCTCGGCGCCCAGGCGCACCATCTCCTGGCCGAAGACGTTGGTCCAGCCGTGCGGCTTCGGCTTCTCCTCACCGGTCAGCGGGTCGAAGACGCCCAGCGAGTGGAAGCAGTCCTCGTCGTGATTCTCCGCCGGGGAGTAGCCGAAGCCCTTCTTGGTGAGCACGTGCACGATGACCGGGCGGCGGAAGTCGCGGGCTCGGCGCAGCGCGGACTCCACGGCCTGCTCGTCGTGGCCGTCGACCAGGCCGATGTACTTCAGGCCGAGGTCCTCGAACATGACCTGCGGGGCGAGGACGTCCTTGAGGCCCTTCTTGACGCCGTGCAGGGCGTCGTAGACGGGAGAGCCGACCACGGGGACCCTCGTCAGGGTGCCCTTGACGAAGTCGAGCACGTCCTCGTAGCGCTGGTCGGTGCGCAGGGAGGCGAGGTGCGAGGCGAGTCCGCCGATGGTCGGCGAGTAGGAGCGGCCGTTGTCGTTGACCACGATGATCAGCGGCAGGTCCTTGCGCGCCGCGATGTTGTTGAGCGCCTCCCAGGCCATGCCGCCGGTGAGCGCCCCGTCCCCGATCACCGCGACGACCGTGCGGTCGGCCTCGCCACGCAGTCTGTACGCCTTGGCCAGGCCGTCGGCGTACGACAGCGCGGTCGAGGCGTGGGAGTTCTCGATGACGTCGTGCTCGGACTCGGTCTGGCTCGGGTAGCCCGACAGCCCGCCCTCCTGGCGGAGCGTGTCGAACTGCCCGGCTCGGCCGGTGAGCATCTTGTGGACGTACGCCTGGTGACCGGTGTCCCACAGGATGCGGTCGTGCGGCGAGTCGAAGACCCGGTGCATCGCGATCGTCAGCTCGACGACGCCGAGGTTGGGTCCGAGGTGGCCGCCGCTGCGGGCGGTGGAGGCGATGAGAAGATCCCTGATCTCAGCGGCGAGGACCGGTAGCTCGTCCGCCGCCAGGCGCTTGAGGTCCTCTGGCCCCTTGACCGATTCCAGAAGATTTCCAGGCTGCCCGGTCCGCTCGCTCACGGAATCATCCCCTCTGTCCAGTCAACGTCACGACGAGTCTAGTTGTGATGGGGGACGCAACCCCCGGGAGCGGCGATTCTGCACGCTTTATCCACACTTGCAATAACCTTTGCCTCACTATGAAAACTCTCCCCTTTAGGCAACTACCATCCCTTGTTGCCGTCTCGTTGACGTTTGCCCTGGTGATGGCCCTGGACACGGCTGGTGCATCCGCCTCGTCGGCCGCCGCGACCTTGACCTCGCAGCAGGTCGCGCCGGCCATCGAGACGGCACCGGGCGTGGCCATCTCCACGGGGAGGCAGGCGCCTCCGCGCGGCAGGGCCGCCGCGACGGCGAGCCCTCTTTACCGCACCGGCACCCTGCCCACGATGCGCTGCCAGGCCGGACAGATCCGCGCGGGGAGCGCGGCCTCCTACCGGACCTTCGTCACCAAGATGGTCCGCTGCCTGAACCGGGCCTGGAAGACGCAGTTCAGGAAGACCAACCTGTCGTTCTCCCACCCCAACCTGCGCTTCACCTCCACCACCAAGGTGACCACTCCCTGTGGCCGGTGGCCCAGCAGCGCCGGGGGGATGTACTGCTCCAGCAACCGCACCATCTACATCGGTGTCACGCGGGAGGTCCTGAAGAACGCCTTCGTGGCCAACCACGCCCAGTTCATCGCCCACGAGTACGGCCACCACGTGCAGCACCTCGCGGGCATCATCAACTACTACAGCAACAGCGTCTGGCGGGCCTCCTCGTCCACCAAGCTCGCCTTCTCCCGCCGCCTCGAACTGCAGGCCGACTGCCTCGGCTCCGCCTTCCTGCGCAAGGCCGCCGACGACCTGCCGGTCGATCCGGCGCACTGGGACGCGATGGTCAGCTGGGTCCACGACAACGGGCACAAGAACTGGCCCAAGAACGACCACGGCAAGGGCCGCAGCCAGGCCTACTGGATGGAGCGCGGCTTCAACGCGGGCTCTCCTTCCGCCTGCAACACCTGGTCGGCCCCGACCGGCCGCGTGGCCTGACCTCCAGCCCTCCTCCCCCCGACCACCCGCCGCCGTTCCCACGGACACGCGACGGGTGGTCGTTCTTTTCCACCCGGTGTAAGCCACATCCTCCGAGGGGGCGAAACCCACCCCCGGCCGTCGGCCGGTGCGAGTCATCCCCAGAACACAAACACGGGTGGCGACGAACCCGTGACATTCAGTAGTCTGGCGACGCCGCCTGAACATCCCTCCCCGTGAGCGCCCTCCACGCCACGGATCCAGGTCCGGTCCCCCCGTTGATACAAGGGCAAGGAGAAAGACGATTGGATACGACCGACATCCGCTTGCGGGTCCTGGAAACAGACGTCGCCGCGCTCCGCGCGCAGAGCCAGGAGAGCAAGGTGATCAACGCAGGGATCCTGGATGTCCTGAAAGACCTGCGAACCGTGACGACGGAACTCTGGACGGAGATGACCGGTTTCCGTACGGAGATGACGGGCTTCCGTACGGAACTGAACGACCTCCGCACCGGACAGGACAACCTCCGCACGGAGATGACCGAACTCCGCACGGAGGTGACCGGACTCCGCACCGGGCAGGACGAGCTGCGCGCCGAGATGCGGACGGGTCACGCCGAGCTCCGCGAGGAGATCTCCGTGGTCAAGCGCTCCGTCGGCAACCTGGAGCTCTCCTTGACATCCTCCCCTCCCTGAAGGGAGGGGATTCCCACGGTCGCCCGTGGGGGTTCCTGTTTCATCGCCGGTCGCCCGCCCGAGAGGACTCTCGTTGAGGTCTTACACCAGCTCCGCAGGCGTTTTACCTCTCCGCCGGCCCGGCGGCGAGGATGTTCTTGGCGGCGTTGACGTCCCGGTCATGGGTGGCGCCGCAGACACACACCCACTCGCGGACGCCCAGCGGCATCTCGCCCCGCACGGTGCCGCACGCGGAGCACAGCTTCGAGGAGGGAAACCACCGGTCCACGGCGACCAGTTCCCGCCCGTACCAGGCCGCTTTGTACTCCAGCATCTCCCGCATCCGACGCCAGGAGGCGTCCGAGACGGCGCGGGCCAAGCGGTGGTTCTTGACCAGGTTGCGCACGGTGAGGTCTTCGATCACGACCGTTTGGTTCTCACGGACGAGTCGGGTGGTGACCTTGTGCAGGTGATCGCGTCTGCGGTCGGTGATGCGGGCGTGGACGCGGGCCACCCGCACCTGGGCCTTGGCCCGGTTCGCCGAGCCCCGACTCGCGCAGCATCGCGGCGAGGTGATCCGGCCACCACCGGTAGGCCGGTGCGACCGCGTGGTCGAAGACCTGTGTCGGGTGAGACGGATCATCGCTCGCCGAAAAGCCGATCAGAAGGTGACCTCCAGGTGCCAGCACGCGGTGAAACTCCGCCAAGATGACGGGGAGCTCTCGCGGTGGGATGTGCATGACGGACCACCGTGAGAGCACACCGCCCAGCACGCCGTCGGCGATGTCCAGCGCGGCCATCGAGCCCACCTCGAACCGCAGGCCCGGATAGGCGTGCCGAGCCAGTTCGATCATCGCGGGAGACGCGTCAATGCCGAACACCGCCAGCCCCAACTCATCCAGATAAGCGGTGATATGGCCGGGTCCGCACCCCAGGTCCGCCACCTGACCGTCGCCACCCGCGCTCACAACCTCGGCGAAGGCCCCCAAGATCGCACGATCCATGGGCCTGTCACGCAACTCTTCGCGGAACAGCTCCGCGTACAGGGGGGCGGCGGCATCGTAAGAAGGCCGAGCCGGCCCGGTAGCACGCGCGCGAGAAGGCGGCCTGGGAGAAGGAGAAGGCCGAACTGGAGGACGAGCGTGATGTCCTCAAGCGCTCGGTGGTCTTGTGGGTGAAAGAGGCGATGGGCCGATGAGCGTGGCGGCCTTCATCTGTCCCAGAAGACCGAGTTCGGCATCGACCATGCGATCAGTTGCCGGGCGCTGGGGGTCTCCCAGTCGTGGTTCTACAAGTGGAGGAACCGCATCGGCGTCGAGGCACCGGCCGCCCGTGAGCAGCGACGAGCCCGGCTGGATGCGGAGATCGAGCGCCTGTTCGCCGCGTCGGGCCGTACCTACGGCTCGCCCCGCATCGCCCGTGACCCGCATGAGCTGGGGTGGCGAGTGTCGGAGAACACGGTCGCGGTGCGGATGGCCGAACTCGGCCTGGCCGGGCGCGCGCCGAAGAAGCGCAGGTCGCTGACCCGGCAGGGCAAGCGCACAGCCGCGCCGGACCTGGTCGGGCGGAAGTTCACCGCGGTTGCCGCGGACGTGGTGTGGGTCGGCGGCGGCACCATGACCGACACCGATGAGGGTCCGCTCTACCTGGCCACGGTCGAGGATCTGTTCTCCCGGCGGCTGCTCGGGTACGCCATGTCCGCTCACCATGACGCGGCGCTGACGGTCGCCTCGCTGCGGATGGCCGTGGCGACCCGGGGCGGTGACGGGGATTGACACACACTGACATCGGCGTCCGCGGGGGGGTGGCGGCAGACATGACAAGGCCGCGTCGAACCTGCTGTTCCCCCTGCGAGACAGGACGGCCATGCGGAGCCGTCTCACAGCAGAGCGTGAACAGGCACATACCGTGGCACCGCGCCTACGACCAAGAACAGACAGTCACTCTCGAAACCACCGCGTGGGTGGACGCGCACGAGCACCACACCGGCAGGCCCCCGGCCTGCCGGTGAGTCGGGAGGCTCAGACGCGGGGCACGACGTGGCCGAAGCGGAACACCCGGGCCGGGTCGTAGTGGTCCTTGAGGGCGACGAGCCTGCGCAGTGTCGGCTCAGGCCAGGCACGGGCCAGGTCTTCGGGGGCGAGCATCGACCCGTGGAAGTTGAGCTGCGTCCCGCCGGTCAGCCAAGGGGCCAGGGCACCGATCACGGCGCCGCCCACGGCCGGGATGACCGTGTCGAGCAGCTCGGGAACGGGAGCGCCGATCACCAGCACGCCGAAGGCGGCGTCCCGCCCGCCCACGGCGTTCGGCCGGCGCGGCTCGCGGCCCAGTGCCCCGCCCAGATGGCGCAGCTCCACGATGGCCAGCGGCACGTCGGCCGCCGGGCCGGCCGCGGCCAGGAGCGCCTCCACGGCCTCCGCGTCGAGCTCGCGCAGCAGGGCGCCGCGCTCCCAGCTCGGCATGGGGTGCACCGGGTCCTGGTGCACGGAGTCGATCGCGCCGAACGGCATCTGCGCGATCTCACCGAAGATCGGCTCGGCGACGGCCCGCATCGGGGCGAGGAGGGCCTCCGCCTTGTGGGCGTCGCCGAGATGGGCGAAGCGCAGGTGGGTCACGAAGCGGCCACGCAGCTGCGGGGGGAGCTCGGGCGCCGGGGGCAGGCGCAGCATCGCCACCGAGGTGGTCGTGGCCTCCGGCAGCGTGCCGACCCAGGTCCGGTAGGCGTGCAGGACTGCGGGGGTGTCCTCGGCGCTGAAGTAGAGGCCGCCCCCGTACAGGGTCGACACCGGGAACAGGTCGATGACCATGGAGGTGACCACGCCGAAACTGCCCTTGCCGCCGCGCAGTCCCCAGAACAGGTCGGGTTCGGTGTCCGGGTCCGTCACCCGGACCAGGCCGTCCGCGGTCACCACGGTGATCTCCCGGACGTGGTCGGCGGCGAAGCCGAAGGTCCGCGAGATCGGGCTGATGCCACCGCCCAGCGTGTAGCCCACCGCTCCGACGCCGGTGGACGAGCCGCTCAGGGGCGCCAGGCCGTACGGGGTCGTCTGCGCGATGACGTCCGCCCAGCGGCAGCCCGCACTGACCCGTGCGGTGCGGCCGGAGGGCTCGACGGTGACCTCGCGCATCCTGGAGGTGTTGATCAGCACTGCCCCGTCGTATGCCTGGAGGGCGCCGTGCCCGGTGGCCTGCACGGCGACGGGAAGGGAGTGGTGGACCGCGAAGCGGACCGCCGCCATGACGTCCGCGGTGCGGGTGGCGCCCACGACGACGGCCGGGTGGTGCCGGACCGCGGTGTTGAAACCTGCGATCTCCTCCTCGTAACCGTCCTGACCAGGAGACAGGACGGGACCGGAGACCTGGCCTCGCAGGATCTCCAGCTCTCCGTCGAGATGCTCGGCTGTGGAAAAGACGGTACTCACTAATGTTCTCCCGATGGTGTGAGATGACTCGCGGCCTGGGGCGAGGTCACAAGGCCTCGACCGGCCCGGTCCTCCAGTTATCACAGCCGGCACTTGCAGACGGCTGGGTTGTGACTTGGCGCCCGGCGGCCACGGGTCGGAGTGGTGGCCGTCGATCCTGGTCAAGAGCCTAGAGGTCTCCTAGTCGTTCCCTAGAAGGGGGTAGGACGTTGTGCGCATGTCACCGCCACTGGAGTCCCAGCCAGCCGGCACCCTGCTGTTGCGGGAGGTCCTGGCATACGCGGGTGCGACGGGTCCCGATCTGCTCGACGAGGCCCTGGCGGAGGCCCTGTCCGAGGTTTCGGTCGCTCGCTGCCGGATGTACGCGCTGGTCGATCTGGCCCGGGCGGAATCGATGAGGTCACCGAGCCGGACGATCCTCAGGTGCGCACGGTGATCGGGCTGTATGCGCGGGCGTTCGAGGCAGCCGACGTCCCCGCGCTGGTGCGGCTCCTCACCGACGATGCCATCCTGGAGATGCCGCCTGTGCCACTGTGGTATCGCGGCAGCCATGACTACGGCCTGTTCATGCGCCGCGTGTTCGACATGCGCGGGACGGGCTGGGGTGTCCGGTGTCTCACCGCCAACGGGCAGCCGGCGCTCGCCGCTTACGCACCCGAGCCCGGCGGCGGGCATCACCTGCACACGCTGCAGGTGTTCACGGTCACTGGAGGCCGGGCCGCACGCAACGTCGTGTTCGCCGATCCAGCCGTGTTCGAGGCCTTTGACCTGCCCCGGCGGATTTCTTGCGACGAGTTGGACCGGCAGCGATGAGTTCGGCCGATGCCGCCGGTACGTACGGGTGAGCATCGACCGAAAGGACACTCATCGTGAGCGTCATCGTCATTGAGTTCATCACCCTCGACGGGATCGTCTCCGATCCCGACGGGTCCGCGGGTACGCCGACGGGCGGCTGGGCGTTCCGGCACGGCCCCGAGACGGTCGCCGGGGACAAGTTCCGGCTCGGCGGCACACTGGATGAAGGCGTCATGGTGCTGGGGCACAGCACCTGGCAGCCGTTCTCGCGGCTGTGGCCCGGACGCGACGATCCGTTCTCCACACGGATGAACGCCGTGCCGAAGCTGGTCGCCTCCCGTACGCTGACCGACGCCTCGGCGTGGGCGAACTCCACAGTCATCGACGCCGAACTCGTCGACACCGTCAAACGCGGGCAACGTGATGTGATCATCACCGGCAGCTTGAGCGTCGTGCACGCGCTGATGGCTGAGGACCTGATCGACGAATACCGGCTGCTGACGTTCCCCACGATCCTCGGCACCGGCAAGCGGCTCTTCCCCGCCGGCGGGTCACCCGGCTACCTGGAGTGCCTGTCGGTCGAGCCGGCCGGCGCGGCCGTTCTCACGCGGTATGGGAGGGCGGCACGATGAGCGTTCGCTTCCTCGCCCTGTACGAGACCCCGGCCGATCCTGAGGCGTTCGACCGGCACTACCGTGAGATTCATCTAAACCCTTCCGTGGAAACCCCCGGCTTTAGCCGTGGGGAGGAAACGGAACCCCTGCGGAGCAGGTCAGGGGTAGCCCATCCGCCGCCAAGGCGGATGGGCGTCTGGTTAGGCGTTGCGC